>FZPS01000198.1_pt53 | contig 40106 bp, 35 predicted proteins | sample 1817821 | NCBI WGS metagenome assembly FZPS01 (sample SAMEA104158645, study PRJEB21678) | metagenome | place: Germany | collected 2015-04-21 | reverse complement strand
CGATGTCTACGCCATCGCTCTTCATGAGACCTCGCTCCTTTCTGTCTATCTGTTGGTGCGAGGTCTCTATTTTTATCTCCACACGCGTTTTTCCTGCCACCGCCTACCAAAACTTTACGCTAACAGCACAAGGAGTTAAACTGCATTTCGCGAATGAATAGAAGAAACTCCAGCAGGAAGGTAAGATCCATGAAAAAGATCAGACTCAACCCTAATAATCTCAATTTACGCCAAGCCTGCCGCTACTACCCCTGTCATGAAGGTATCCCAGCAGGGGATTATGACTGCCGCACATGCTACTGTCCGTTTTACCAGGAATGCTCTCGATTGGCATTAACCGAACTGGGCGGATATTGGTTGCATTACCTTGACCAAAATGCGATGCCCAGAAAAGTTTGGGCATGCGAACGCTGCACCATTCTGCACCACAAACGAGTTTACGAAAAAGTGAAGCTCTGGTTAGAACGAGGATATTCCCACAAGAAAATCCTGTTAATTCTAGCTAGATATATGAAAAGACGGGTACCATGACCCGTCTAATTCTGCGGCAGCTGGTCATTTTCAGCCAGCATTCTTTCTGCGCGAACGATGGCTGCTTTTACCAGATTGCCTGCCTCTCTGGTAGTGATGTTGCCCCAATCTCCATCCTTGACTTTGTCATAAAAGCCAAGTTCCTGAGCAAGTTCATACTTGAGCCGATCAGACATGAATCCTCTCCGTCGCGGCATAACTGCATCACTCCCGATTATAGCCTAACCCAATTTCGACATATGGATACTGGTTAACAGTGGATACTGCTAGTGGGAACGCAGATCCTGAATCCGATCTGCTGCCAATCTGCAATACCTTGCATTGCCCTGCCGCAGATTCGCTGCTTCCATATAACACCGCAGCGCTTCTTCCTTTTGATTTAACCGCAGATGGAGCTCAGCCATGATAATATAAAGCCTTTGGTCACCTGCATCACTCCGCCTCCCGGAAACCAGTGACTCTTGAAAATACTGTAATGCTTTCTCTGCAGCATCAGCGGCCCACTCAGGCTGATCGCAATCTTCATACAGCCAAACAAGGCGCATCCACAAGTTGCCAAACAGGTGGGGCGCAGCTTCAACCAAATTAAAGGTGTTTAGAGTCAGGTAATAGGATAAAAACACCTCATCCAAAGTACGCCTGGGACTGAACGTAAAGCTGCAGTTCCCGGCATCCTTGGAGTTTCTTAATTTCAAAGCTCGCACGTGGGAAAGTTTATTAAACTGCTTGTGTGGATAAGCGTAAGAACAGCTGGGACAAACCCAGATATAATACCAGAGCGGTTCCATATTTTCATAAAGCACACGAAAATCTGGAGCTACGCGCTTGGTGATCAGCCGCGACTCCCGCAGTCTTACCGCCGGAAACTCAGCAGCGCAGACCGGACAGACCGCATTAGTATAAAATGTATAATTATCGAATTCGCTAGGCGCAGTTATCTCAAACTGCGGGTGTCCGGCTGGCAGAACTTGTTCTAGAGTAAGGGGCTGTAGTTTTGCTGGTTCCGGTTCCGCTTTAGCTTGCTCGCTGCCTACAGCTTCCGCTGCTACTGCCTTTAGAACTGCGTATCCAAAGCGGGGCTGAGTTTGAAACAAGCTGATAATATTATTCTTAGTTATGACGAACAAATCAGTGTCCGTTATACAGCGAGCAGATTGACTGCGGGGCAGTTGATTCAAAAAATCCAAGGCACCAAGTAAAGCACCCCTGCCGACTAGTTCAGTCTGCTCACCAGTAATTTCAACGGTACCCTGAACAATAAAGTACATGGCATCTGCCGGCTGGCCTTTAGCGTAGAGCAGAGTACCCCTTGGCTTGTGTTCTATTTTTAGTTTGCTCATGTGATCCGCATCCTTTAAAACGCAATTATACTGATAATCTTTTAATAATATCTTCCAACGTCTGGGCCACAGTCGCTAAGTTAACTGCGGAATCGGCTATGCCTTGGGTGGCAGCCGCCTGTTCTTGAGTCATAGCAGCTATTTCTTGGCTGGAGGCAGCCTGTTCCTGAGTCTTCTCACTGATAATCCGCAGCTGCTCGACAATAGCGGTAATTCTCACGACAATCTTCTGCAGCGATTCAGTGGTCTCTTTCACGACAGCTGTCCCATTCTGCACCTTTTCTCTGCTGACGTTAATCGAACTGACAGCTGTGTTCATCTGGTTTTCCAGATTTGCCGCTAGATGATTAACTTCCTGAAGGCTGCTTTTGGTCTGCTCAGCTAATTTCCGTACCTCTTCCGCTACAACAGCAAATCCATGACCGTATTCACCAGCCCGGGCAGCCTCTATCGCTGCATTGAGGGACAGCAGATTCGTCTGGTCCGCGATTTCTGTCACTACTTCCACCACTTTGACAATCTGCTTGGACGCATCCTTTAAGCTGCTGATGGCGGTAGTAGTCGTTGCGGTTGCTTCCTCGATCATCACCATAGATGCCATACAGGATTCTATGCGTTCTGAACCGGCGAGCCAGTTCGCCTGTTTCCTGCGCTTCAAGATTGATCCTGTGGGTTTGCTCGCTGATGGATGTTGCACTGCTGGCAAACTCTGTTGCACTGGTTGCCACCTGCTCAATTGCCGCACTTAATTCTTCGGTCGCCGCAGAAGTAGTTTGACTGGCCGCTGATGTTTCTGCGGAAGCATATTTGGCAGCTGAAACCATTTCATTAAGGCTGGCTACCATTCTATTAAAGGTCTGCACCATAATACCTGGTTCGCCCCCACCGCTATAGTCTACAGATACGGTTAAATCCCCTGCGCTGGCCTGCAGCATGCCGTCTGTTAACAACTGAATCGGCTTGGTAATACTGCGGGTAATCAGTACTGCCATAACTGTACCGATGGCTACTGATAAAAGCAGCACAAGGTGATTGCCAGTGATACTGGCGGCAATTGTTTCTGTAATAGCTGCTGCTGTTGCAGCCCGCACATCTGTTAGGGAGTTAGAAATCGAATCAAGGGAAGTTCGAATGATAGTTAACTGTGGTTGTGTTTCGTTAACAAAGATAGCTGATGCCTGTGAGGAACCACTCCTTAGGGCAGTTTGAATCTGCCGCGCACTGCTGTGGAGATGCTGGTGGTGAACTTCCAATTTTTCAATTATGGGAGTCAGTTCAGGAATTCGGCTTTCAATCTCTGCTCTTTGGGACTGGACAGCCACTGCCCCAGCTTGCACTTTGTCGGATCCAGTTCAATATCAAAGTTGTGGTTATGAGCATCGATCAGATCCCTTAGTCTAGATACCCAAAGCAGGTGATCGATTTCCCGCTGAGCCAAAATCATAAATCAGGTTACTGGTTTTCAATACAAACTCATTTTGATCACGAAGGGAAAACAATCCAATAAAATTCCAAACGCCAAAAACCAGTAACAGCACTAAAACTAGGGTAAAACCGATCCCAATCTTTTTTCCGATATTGAGTTCCGACCACTTCATGACAGATACTCCTTTGTCATCCGTGAGATTGTATTAGCCTTCACAACTGTATTCGTAAAAATAGCTTGGAGTTCCTTCATAAACCAGCCCTCCACCAGCGCGGAACTAACTAATAAGATCAAAAAGGGTGCTGCTTCAGAAGGAAACAGCACCCTGAGTATTTCAGCCAGCAAGACTGCGGAGCACATTTAAGGCTGCATCATAGTTTGGATGGCTGCTGATTTCATCAAGATACTCTGCGTACTTAATCTCATTGCCGGCGTCAAGCACAAACACAGCACGGGATAATAACCTCAGTTCAGAAATGAGGACCCCATAATCCCGCCCGAATGCTTCGTCACGATGGGCTGAAAGGGTGACCGCGTCCGCCAGTCCTGCACTGCCGCACCACCGTTTTTGAGCAAACGGTAAGTCCATACTGACAGTAATTACTACTGCGTCTGGAATATCGGCAGCTTCAGCGTTGAAGCGGCGAGTCTGCTGATCACACACCCCAGTATCCAACGAAGGAACAACACTAATTATCTTCAACTTGTTCCCAAAATCGGCAAGACTCTTTGTACCTAAGTTATTGTCGACAAGTTGAAAATCTGGCGCTCTATCTCCAATTTGGAGAGGTTTCCCTAATAACGACACCGGCCTCCCACCCATTGTTACTGTACGCTCCCTCACAGACATCCTCCTTTTATTTATGTATTACCTACTTACTTATTTATTCCCGATAGTTCCTTTTGTTACCTGCCTATGCGGTAAATAAATTAAAAGGCAAGACTGGAGCTTCCAGTCTTGCCGAATACACGATTTATGGTAATGGCGGCCCCGGCAGGAATCGAACCTGCGGCACGCGGTTTAGGAAACCGCTGCTCTATCCCCTGAGCTACGGGGCCTGAACAAATATTAGTTTAACATAAACCGCTCACAAATTCAATCAAATTTACTAATAGCTCATTGGCAGAAATTCCAGATAATCGCTTACTTTGCCGTCATCTAGACAGCATTCAATAATTCTTCTGCCAAGAGGATGGAGATCATCAACCAAATATTTCTTCACTTCCCGCTTAAAGAAATCGGTTAAAATTTCTGCTCCCTGGTCATAAGCGCCCAAGCCAACCTCTGGCTGATACTGCACCTGCAGCAGGCCTTTCTTCAGCTGATTGCCGTCAACTTTTACCGACTGCATTGCAAAGCCAAGTAAAGGACAGCGCGCTTCCACTAACCGGTCCTTACCAAAGCTGGCACTACCCCTTCTCGCTAAGTATTCCCTTGTAACCCACTGGGGCATAAATCCAACCTCATAAGCTCCGATATACTGGTTGGGGATTAGAATATAGCGAGTTTTGTCAGCTCTGATAAACTGCTCTAACAGCAGATTCGCCTGGTCCACCATTCTACCAGTGGTAAACGGCCAATAGGAACCTACGCCTTCACTTTCCATGCCCCATCCGTCATCGTTAATACTGGGATTGTTAGCTCCCCGGGGTGAAACTAGACGCCACAGCCAGGCCAGGCTCGGCGGTAAAACATGGAACATGCCGATAATCCCATAAGAAGGATTGTCTTTAGTGGTAAGGGGTGTTCTCACACCGAAGCTGCGGATATCTACAGCAACCGGATCGTCAATCACACCAGAAATATGCCGCCGCGGTAAAACCACACGCGGATTCGGGCAGGGCTGACCCGGTTCATCCTCAATATGCTCCCAAATCAGGCATGTAGCCCCAGGCTTTCCATCTAGGTTCAAAAATATCAGCGGCTCTTTCGGATGGATGGTGAGCTTTTCATAATATGGCTCGGTACCATATTCTGAAATATGATCAAACCGCAAAAACCAGCCTGTTTCCGCATCCTTGACTACTAATTTACCCGTTTCCTCCTGGAGTACCTTCGGACAAATTGCCATGTCATCAGTAATCGGCAGCAGTTCACTAGACTCCCTCAAACTGATAATCAATTCTTCACCAGTAAGGACATTTTCACCAATTTTGACCGTTCCATCTTCCTGCCGGTGGATCTGCTCCAGCATTTCACTTTTTCCGCCGCCACTCGCGCCTTCATGCATGATGGTAAGTACGTTCTCGTAAGGAGTGATAATTTTTACTGTAGATGCATGCAGGGTCACCCAACCATCAGCTTCGCCCAAATCTAACAGCATGGCGTAAACACCTTTTTTAGCGCTGGGTCCTGGATACAGATTGTAGGAAAACACCTCATGCAGTTCCGGTGTGCGGTTATGAACTACAACCTGCTTTCCGTTAAAATGGGTATGGCGAAACGGAGGCGCCACAAAGATGATTCCCCGCGGCTCAAAACCATCTGGAATATCATCCCGGGGAATAAACTCCTGCATGTCAGCTAACGCAGCCGCAAAAAAGGCAGCATTGCGGGGTGCAATCATAAGAGCAGGATATCCATATTCTTTGCCACCTGCCATGAAAGGCATCACAATTAAGCTTTGTTCCCTCAACCAATCGAGGGTTTGTTTTCTCACACAGTCAAATTTTTCACCAAAACGCTGCTCATAAGTTATTTTATCTGTGGGTTTATCATCACCGATAACCATGCAATCAGGATCGCGACGGCGCATATACGGCTCAACAAAATTAACCAAAACCCCATTTTTACATTTTGTTACAGTTGCTTCCAAAACCCTACCTTGATCAGGAACTTGATAAGCAACTTCATAAAAGCCGCTTTGCTGACCGCCAATCGCCAATTTGACTAATTGTTCCCGACTTTCAGGCACCAAAACATTCTCATGGTTAATCGTTTCGAAAACATCCTCAGGTAACTTAAACTTAGTTAACATCGGATTTTCCATGATAACTCCCTCTCTGTTTAGGATTCTTATATAATAAAAAAACCAGTTAAACTGGATTTAAAAGGTACAGCTATCCGTATATTATTCTACGAAAATATCGCAGTTCCTTTATTATCCACAAAAAAAAATTAAAGGGCAGGCAGAACAGGCTGCCTACCCTTTAATGCTTATCCCCTTATCCCTCTATTTCTTCTAGATTTTCCTTTAACGATTCAATCTGTTCACGGCGATGCTCATTCTTGCGCAGGATGCGCTTCCGCTCTCTCTCGGGAAGAGCATCATTAGTTAAAGTTTCTTCTGCTTCATCTAAACGCTCGATCGTGTTTTCAATTTGAGCTCTATACTTTTCTTCCCGATTCTTCTTTTTTGCCATCACCATAACCCCTTATTCTTGTTTCTGCTGCTGTTGAAAGCTGTATTCGTCTTTGATTTCTTCGCGCTTGCCTGCAATCGCTTCTTCTCGACGGCGGTTTTTCGCTAAAATCTCCTGCCGCTGTTCTTCAGGCAGATCTTCATTCTGCAGGGTGTCATGGGCCGCTTCCAGGTTTTCAATTGTATTAACAACCTGTTCCTGAAGCTTATCCACGTTGTCACTGCGATCGTCAGGCTTAGGTTTTGGCATGATAACAACTCCTTTCTTCGATGCCTCTCCCATATTCTCTGCAGCTAGAGTAAAAAGTATGCTACTTGAACTGCGCCAAAACCTCACCTAGATAAGGACTAACAAGGGGCTGCTTGACTAAGGGGCCATTTTCTAGCGCCGGAATGTGCTCTGATAGAGTCGCACGCTCAACCTGATAAAAAATTCCAATCGGGATTTCTTCACCCCACTCCCAAGACCGCTCCCACGCCATTTTCCGGTCATGGGGATTATAATCGGGATCCTGATTGAGATCATAAACCCTGGCGCGGTACCACTGGTAAGTATTGACTTTATTAAAAGTTACACAAGGCTGCAGCACATCCACTAACGCAAAACCAGGATACTGAATCGCAGCCTGCAGCACCTTTGACAGGTGTTCCTGGTCACCTGCATACCCCCGGGCAACAAAACCTGCATTTAAGGTGATCGCCACAGCCAAGGGATTAAACGATTCATAGGAAACGCCACGGGGTGTGGTACCAGTGATCATACCCAGATCCGATGAAGGAGATGCCTGCCCTTTGGTTAAGCCAAACACTTGGTTGTTGTGCACAATGTAGGTAATGTCTACATTTTTTCGGAGTGCATGGAGGAAATGGTTGCCGCCTTCTGCATAGCCATCTCCATCCCCACCCATGGCAATCACAGTTAACTCCTGATTGGCGATTTTTGCTCCGGTAGCGGTAGGCAGAGTGCGCCCATGCAGCGTATTGAGTACATTCCCCTTAATATAATGGGGTGTTTTGCCAGCCTGGCCAATTCCGGAAACAAACAATACATCCTTGGGATCCAAACCTAAATTATCTAATGCCTGGGAAAGGGAATTGATGATCCCAAAGTTCCCACATCCTGGACACCATGCAGTCTCTCTGCTGACAGTAAAGCGTTTTTCGGTCATTATCTGCCTCCACCTCCTAGTAACTGTTCCACAATGTCCTGCGGAGCAAATGGACGTCCATCGTATTTCCGGACATGACCATCAGGCGCTGCGGCTAATTCCGCTCCGATCAGCTTCTCCAGCTGCCCAACATAGTTATTTTCCACAATTATTTTTCTGCCGGGCAGATTCCAAATTTGCCGCAGTTTATCTGGTAAAGGGTAGACCTGAGGCAGATGCACCTGCAGTGAGGGAATACCTTTTCCGATTAAAAGATCAACAGCTTCCCTGACTGCACCTTTGGTAGACCCGAATCCTATCAGGATATATTCTGGCTCCTCCTGCACCCCATAAGTCACTGGGGCCAAGGCGGCTGTCTTCATTCCATCCAGTTTCCGCATCCGTTTTTCCATCATCTTAATCCGCGTTTCAGCATCTTCGATCAGGTGACCCTCTTCATCATGCTCATCTCCAGCGCTGACCACCAAGCCTCCTGAACCAAAACCAGGAAGTAGACGCGGTGATACGCCTGAATCAGTATACTGATAGCGCTTATACTCTGGTCCTGCATCGGTGATCAGATTACCGCGATCGATAGAAATTTTTGCAGGGTCGAGAGGTTTAACCGTCTGATATGAATCAGCCAAGTGCTGATCGCTCAAAACAATCACCGGAGTTTGGAACTGATCCGCAAGATTAAAGGCTGTTCCCATCAAGTAAAAAGCTTCTTCTACATCACCAGGAGCTAACACCGCTTTCGGGTAGTCTCCGCTTCCACCATACACTGCGAACAGCAGGTCGCCTTGTTCTGTACGTGTGGGTAATCCTGTGCTGGGACCGGGACGTTGTGCGTTGATGACAACAACAGGAATTTCCGCTGAACCTGCCAAACCCAATGCTTCAGTCATAAGGGCAAATCCGCCGCCAGAGGTTGCAGTCATTGCCCGCACTCCTGCATAAGCTGCTCCAATTGCCATGTTAATCGCTGCAATCTCATCCTCAGCCTGCTCCATGACCACACTTAAACGCTCACTGTGGGCCGCTATAAACTCGGTTACTCCGGTGGCTGGAGTCATGGGATAAGCGCTCATAAACTTTAATCCGGCAGCAAGCGCTCCGGTAGGCAGCGCATCATTCCCCTTAAGGATCATCACTTCTGGGGGTTCTAGGGGTTTAGCTGGATGGGTTAAGGTTCTTCCCTCTCGAGCCAGATTGAATCCAGCTTGAGCACATTTAATATTACCTTGAACTACTTCATCCCCTTTATCTCCGAAAGTTTCTGCTAAAACCAATTCAATCGCCGAGAGATTATCAGCCAAAAATGCCCAGATTGCACCAGCGGCCACTGCGTTGGCCATTATAGGAGGCTGCCCCTGTTTTTTAGCAATCTCGGCAAAACTGATGCTGATCAAATCAAAGTTTTCTCCCGGAGAGGATTGTCCATCGGCGATTACAACACCATTCTGGTTGAGCTCCTCATGATGAAGGTCAATGGTAACTTGATCAAGGGCTACCAGCAGATCCACACCGCGCTCGCAGCAGTATACCGGTTGATCCGCCAAGCGCAGCCGCACGAAGTTGTGACCACCACGGATCCGGGACATATAGTCCTGCTGAGCAAAGAGATACCAGCCTTCTTTGGTTATTGCTCGAATCAGCAGATTACTAACTGATACTAAGCCCTGCCCTGCTTCTCCACCAATCAGAATGTTAAAGTTCCTCAACGCACAAACCACCTCTTTCCCACTATTTGCCATTGATTATATTACATTAGTCAATTAATGTAAACAGTAATCAAACTCATTACAGCACACCACCAAATGTTGGGACAAACAATAGTTTGACCCATATGTTGTGGGTAAGTCTGTGGACTGTGTGGATAAATACTAAGTTGAGGAGTTAAAATCAAGTCAAAAGACCAGCTAGAATAGATCTCACAATAAGTCAACTGTCTGACTTTTGCGGCGAATATAGGTTTGGTATTCATCCGAAAGACAGTAATAATCCATGATTTTTTGATCGATAAGTTCGTATATTTTACGGCGCTGTGCAGGATTTTTCGACATCAGCATTTCGTCCACAAGCGCTGTAATGATTGCTTGTTCCCCTTTCGAGCAGACCACAATCGGAATTGATTCCATAAAGCTCCGCAGTACTTTCACATCGGGATTTGTCAGCATCCGATAAAACTGGACTACCCGGGAATTCAAAACCGCCAGTACATATTTAATCGACACTCCATCAAGTTTGGGAATCACAATATTAGCACTGTTAAGGGTCAAGCGGCGCTGGTTGTCATAAGCTACAACTAACTGCCGGTGAACAAAGCGATAAACCAGCTTTTCCGGTGCCCGATAATACTTTTCGGGTGCTACCTGCTGCAGCTGTTCCCGCTGATAAACAAGATGGTGGGTGCATTCTTTAATGTTATAGTGCAGCAGATCCCGCCCAGAAATAATTGGCTCACTGTGTTCCGTTGGTTCGATCAGCAGAAACCGGCGGTTATCACCTGTAACAATACCAAGGGCAAAATCAGCATTATCCCTTAAGTAAACAGTATGTGGCTGTGAACAGATGTGCTCAATAACAGCTTGATCAGTTTGATCCCCATAAACAAAGCAGTTAAGACTGGGGACAACCAGATCAGCTGCCGCAGCTTTTGCTCCAGTGTTCTCTGCTATCAGTGCAATTACCGGTGCATTCACCTGGGAAAAGGCCATGCCTAACTGAACCACTTTCCGCAGCTCACATGTTTTTAATAGCAGTTCTCTAGCTACCGTATGAAACTGCACGGTCAAAAATGCCTCAGGTAAGAGATAGCTGATCAATCCCCGGCTGCTGACATGGTCAACCGCCCATTCAACAAATAGATTAAAGGATTCTGGTGTGCTGTCGGATGGAGCAGTTTTATACCGCGGCACTAACTCCTGCAGGTCAGACTGGGAAAACTGACCGCCCCACGGGGGATTGCCAATAATTAGATCAAACTGCCGTGGATCAGATTTGAGCAGGGTATTGCGCTGCAAAACTTCCACTCGGTCGATCAACTCTGGATATGTGAAAAGCAGTGATAGGTTCATCTTGGTAAGAAGCACCGCAACTGGATCAATCTCAAAACCAATCAGCATTTCCGCCAGCTTTGCCTCTGCGGCATACTCCGACCAGCTAGCATCTAACAGCTGCCTCCGGAGAAACAAAAATATATGCATCAAAAAAATCCCTGAACCGCAGCACGGATCGACAATGCTTTCCATTTCCAGCGGATTTTGGAAATGGAAAGTAGTTTCTATCAGCTGTTGAACTAATGTTCTGGGAGTGTAATATCTACCGGTGTTCTTGCGCTGCTTCAGGGAGCAGATCGACATATACACTAGGCCAAGCAGGTCTTCACCGGCATCAGCATCTAGCTCAAGCTGATTTAGACTGCTGAGCTGCCGCACATCCTCAGCAGAACATTCTGAACACAACTGCCAAAACTCCTTGACAACTGCTGCGTAATGCTCCAAATCAATGCTGTCCTCCAGCCAATGACTGATTAGGGGAGCAGCTGACGATTTACCGACTGAAATTCTACCACCCTTACGCAGCAGCTGCAGATAAAGCTCCAGCAGGAGCAGGAGCTGTCCTTGATCCGAAAGCCGACTGGCTGTATGCACTAAATTTTCAGCTGTCTTAATCAGCACTTTATTTTGGACATAGTTTGCAGGTACCACCCGCCCTGTTACTGCCCGTTTGTTTCTGCGGCTTTTTAAATACGGCAGTTTTCCAGAGGCAATCTGCCGTTTTAAGCGGGTGATCTCATCAGCTGCCAGCTGAAATGCCCTGCCGCAGCGGCTGACATCAGTAATCTTACCCAACCTAATCCAGTTGTAGATAGTTGCAGTGCTCACCCCAAGCTGTTCCGCCGCTTGTTTAATTGTGATTTGTTTCGACATCTGCTTTACCTCGCCTAACTTGGTTAATCCTGTAGCTTATATTCGTAAATCCAGACTGAACATCCTTTTATCCGGATAAACTATGGGCGGAAAGGAGGCACCTATGACCGACAAAAAGCAGAAAAGCCACGGAGAACGAAGGGAAGGCGCCCCAAAAGGGCAGAAAGGTGAATTCGTATCGTTTACCGATACTAAAACAGGGGGACCCACGGGGGTTTTGGACGGGGAAGATTTAATTAAAGTTCGCGGCAGACAAAAAACCAACCAGCACTAAAAATTTGTTCTTCACCTGCCGATTAAAAAGGAGAATGAGGGAAGAAAAAGAATGTTAATTTGTAAGGACTCCAACTTGAAAGGCAGGTGAACCTACCACGTTAGGTGGGGAAAAATGTTTGTAAAGAACTTCATGACAAAAGATCCCATTACTGTAACTTTAGATAAGTCAATTCCCTTTACTGCCGATGTTATGAAAAAGCATAAGCTGAAGCGACTACCAGTAATGGATAATAATCGACTGGTAGGTATTATTACAGAAAAAGATGTGGCTAAAGCTCTTCCATCGCCAGCTACATCGTTGAGCAAATACGAAATCAATTATTTAACAGATAAAATTACTGTAGCAGATGTAATGACCGCTGACGTTATTACTGTTACGCCTAATACTACAGTTGAAGAAGCTACCATGATTATGCACCAAGAGGACGTAGGCTGTCTGCCTGTGCTGGAAAATGATCAGCTGGTAGGCATTGTTACAGAAACCAATATTTACGATGCCCTGACCAAACTATTTGGATTCGATCGGCCTGGACTAAGAGTAACAGTCCAAGTCCAAGACAGAATTGGTGTAATCGCGGATCTGACAACCCTGATTAAAAATCTGGACCTAACAATCATCAGTTTAGCAACATACGCTACCGGACCAGAAACTGCCTCAATTGTGATCAGAATCGCAGTTAACAATCCGGAACCGGTAGTCAAGACATTGACCGATCATGGTTATGATGTTGTGCACTATACGATGCTGTAAACACATGAAAATGGCTGCCGTACGGCAGCCATTACTGTTTTTCAAAATCGCGATAGAGTAAGCTGGGTTGGATTCCATCGTTGTTCTGATATTTTCCGCTTGAATAAGGCTCGTAGTCGCCGCAGATAGTATGGTAGTAAATCTGACAGATCTCTACCCCGGCATAAATCCTGATTGGTTTAATGCAGAACATCTCCAGAGTCCAGTATCCAGCGAAACCCACGTCGCCAAAGCCTGCTGTGACATGAACAACCAAACCCAATCTACCTACCGATGAACGGCCCTCTAACATCGGCACAAACCCTTCAGTCCTGGTATACTCCACCGTCCTGCCTAAATAAAGGCGATTGGGTTCCAACACTAACCCCGATTCGGGAATGGTCAAGACCGATGTTTTGTTCGGTTTCTTCATATCCAGGACAGGATCCTCGTAAACCAACAGTTGATTATGTAAACGCAGATTATAGCTGTTGGGATTAAGCTGACGCTCATTAAAAGGTTCAATGAAGATTTTTTTATTTAGATTCCGGTAAATCTCTTTACCTGATAAAATCACAATCATTCACCTCGACGAAATCCAATCTGGACCAGCCACGCGGCTAACAGATCAGTCCAAGCTGCCACATCGGGCTGCTCTTCAGCTAAACCCAATCCATGCCTGCCGTTAGGGAAAATGTGCAGAGCGAAGTCGATCTGCTCCCCAGCCAATCCCTCAGCAAACATCAGGCTGTTCATTACCGATACTACTTCATCATCAGCTGTATGCCAAATAAATACAGGCGGCAGATTTCCATGTACATGTTTCTCCAATGACAGGGCATCAACTAATTCAGGCTGAGGATCGGGTCCCAAAAGATTGTCCCGAGAACCTTGGTGGTGATACCTCTCCATAGAAATTACCGGATAGCCGAGAATCAAACAATCCGGCCGCGAGCTTACCCGCTCCACAGGATCCTCTGCTGCGGGATTACCTTCCAGGGGATACACTGCCGTTGATGCAGCAAGATGTCCACCTGCAGAAAAGCCAATAATCCCAATTTTGCTGGAATCAACATTAAACCGCTCAGCGTTAGCCCGCACAAACTGCACTGCCCTTCTCGCATCCGATATTGGCACCGGATGGCGGTATGGTCTTACTCTATAGTCAAGCACAAAAGCACTGATGCCAATAGTATTCAACCATTTGGCGATATCCTTACCTTCATGCGGCGCTTTGCCCATATACGCTCCGCCAGGACAGACAACTACAGCTGCTGTAGGACTATCGGAGTCTACTAAATACGGATCAAGAACTGGAACGTTTTGTCCCAGTTCTGGTAAAAAACCCGGTATCTCCTTACCCCAAATTTCTATCATACCATCACCCATTTTCAGGAAAATTTACTAATCCACCTTCGGCTTCAACAGCCATCCGTTCAGCAAAAGCTAAAACAAACCTATGCTTCTCATCAAATATCCTTTTGGACACCTCATAATTAAGGGCACCGCGCATCCTATCCGCTATCTTGCGGTATTCTGTTTCGTAAAACTTAACGGAATCCCTTAAAGTCCCTTCACGATAAGCATAGTGATGGAAATTCATCCAGATCTCCACCACCCCTAAATGATCAAGAATGTCCGCGTCCTGAAGGATCTTAATATGATCATCGTACCCTTTAGTATGATCACGAAATTGATGATAGCGAATCAACTTACAGATCCGATCCAGCTGTTCTGGAGTGCAGTGATCTGCTAAGATCTCTCGTACTATTACAGAGCCGTAGATAGCATGGGGTTCGATTCCTTTAGCGATATCATGGAAATAGGCAGCTGCAATCAGTTCTGGATCATGGGAATCATCGTCAGGCAGGACCTGCTGACGCAGCTTAACCGCTATTTTAGCCACTCGCTGCCCATGGTAATAGATGAACCCAAGTTCTCGATCTTGATGGGCTTTCCGGCTCCCCAAATGCTGATAAGCTAAGTCCCTAAGCTGCTCTAAATTCAACTCCGCTCCTCCACTTCAACACAGCTGTCGATCCAAGGACGCACTGGAACACCATGTTCAGCCAAATAAGCCTTCAGTTCCTTCACTGAATAATTCCGCTCCAAGCGGGGGGAATACAGCATCGAGCTGATAATTCCAGCAGATGCGTTGGTTTTGGTGAACACCTCCACGAGATGTTCCGGCTTTCCGGCTCCTCCTGATGCAATAACAGGAATATTCACTGCCTCGCTGATCAGGGCAGTAATATCGATATCATAGCCTGTGTGGGTGCCGTCCCGGTCAATGCTGTTTACGCAAATTTCACCCGCACCTAATTCTTCGCCCTGCTTTGCCCAAGCTAAGGCATCCATTCCAGTGGCAACCCGAGCACCATCAATCATTATTTCATAACCGCTGGGAATCTGGGGAGTTTTTGGAACCTTCTTTACCTGCATACTTAACACAATACATTGACTGCCAAAAGCTAATGCGCCTTCAGTAATCAGCTTCGGATTGCGCACCGCCATCGAATCAATGCTGATTTTTTCAGCACCTGATTTCAGCACGCTGTACATGTCATCCAGACTCTTAATTCCACCGCCAACAGTAAAGGGAACAAAAACTTGTTTCGCAACCGCTTGAACCATGTTCAGATCGATTGACCTTTTTTCGGCGCTGGCTGTAACATCGTAAAAGATTATTTCATCAATCTGATCGTTATACACTTTTGCTGCAATCGTTTCAGCCCGCTCAATATCAATGTTATCTTGAAATTTTTGGGCTTTAGTCACCATTCCATTGATTACGTCAAAACAGGCTATTAAACGTTTAGTCAACATGAGCATCACCTACAATCGCAGCAAAATTTTTTAACATAGCTAGTCCTACAGCTCCACTTTTTTCAATATGAAACTGAGCTGCATAAATATTATCGCTGGCAGCTAGAGCACAAAAGTCGATACCGTACTCAGCAGTGCCAATGGTAACCTGATCAGATGCTGGCTCGACATAAAAGGAATTAACAAAGTAAAAATAGGCTGGTTCAGGGATTCCTTCCGTCAGGCGGTGATTGCCCCGAAACTTAAGCCTGTTCCAACCAATCTGGGGTACCCGCACACTCTCTGGGAACCGCTTCACCTTTCCTGGAATCCATCCAAGGCAAGGAGTGTTTCCTTCTTCACTATGTTCAAACAAAACCTGCATGCCAACACAAATCCCGAGGAAAGGCAGCTTCTGATCAAAAACCAGCTGTTCCAACGCTGGAACAAAGCCTAACTCAACCAGCGAGGCCATAGCTGCTGGAGCGGAGCCCACTCCGGGCAGAATCAAACCGCTTAAATCCCGCAGTTCTTCCGGATGGGAGACTAATTTAGCTGCTACATTAATCTTAGATAAAGCATTTAGAACGCTGGGTGCGTTCCCAACTTTGTAGTCAATTACACCGATCATCTTCACTACATCCTCTCATAGTTGGACTGTGAGTATTTATTAATTCTCCTTTTCTTGCCTTTATCCTACAAATTATTATTTTTGCCGTGATAATCTCCATGATGCAGATGCACCTAACAGCAGCAGCATAACCGCGGCCGAGCCCTGAGGGATACTGCTGGGCAGACCGGGAAAGACAACTACTATTGAACCCACAATGATTCCCAACAAACAGTAATAGGTCCAGCCGTAGAAATTAGCCAGAAAATATTGCGTTAAACGGGAGAGCAGCAGTGCGCTGCCTGCTCCAGAAATAATTACAGGTATTAGGGGGATGATGTTAAATTCTGCCAACGATCGCAGCAGAGTGGAATAGGTACCAGCAATCATCAGTAAAAATGATGAGCTGACTCCAGGGACCACTGTTCCGGCAGCTACTAAGAATCCAGACAGCACAGCCTGCCAGCCGGTAATCTCATTTTCGCTAACGACAGGACTCTGCGCCTTACCGGCAAGCAAGAGCGGAAACAGAATTATACCCAGACCAATTACAAAGGTGCAATAATAGCGCCGGTCAAAACCCTTTTCCTTTGCCAGATCAGCCAAAGCTGGCAGGCTGCCAGCCAACAAGCCGATAAATAGATATTTAACCAGCAGTGGATGATGCGTCAAAAAGTAGTTTAAAATTTGACTTAAAACTAACACACTGATTACCGCTCCCAAAGCAAGCGGCAGTCCAAATTTGATATTCTCCCGCAAGTTTTTAAAGGGATGGGCGATGACGGCAATAATCGGTTCATAAATTCCAAAGATTACTGCCATAACACCGCCGCTCACTCCAGGAATAATCATGCCAACACCAATCAGCATTCCTGCCAACAGTAGCTGGAAGCTGTCCTTCAAATCTCTTACCTGAATAACCATCCTCTTCCCCCTCACCATATTCGGTTGGGACTATCTTCTTGCGATCGATTTCTGCAGCTCGATAAAGAGCAGCATAATCAAACACATTCCAAGCACTATTAACCATTGGCCACCGGTCAAGATTGCTAAATCAAACAGCTCCCGTAAAAACGGTACAAAAACAACAACTAACTGCAGTGCCGCAGAAGCTAACACACCTCGCCACAACCACGGATGCTCTTTTAGCCGCAGGTGAACCACGCTGTGGCGATCGCTTTGAAAACCTATTGCAGCAAACAGCTGGGACAGAGATAGGGTGAGAAATGCCATGGTAGTTCCTACCTGACCGCCACCCCCCAGTCGAAATGCAAAGAGGGTTACTAATGCCTCGACAGCACCGACAAAGACGATGCGCACCCAATCTTGAACACCTAATAATGGAGCATTGCTGTCCCGAGGTTTTCTTTCCATAATATCCGGCTCTGCTGGTTCTGCGCCTAAAGCCAGGGCTGGGAACGTATCTGTCACCAGATTGATCCATAGGATATGGACAGGTGCCAACAGCCTCCACCCAATAATAGTGGATGTCAGGATCGCAATAACCTCTCCCACATTAGAAGATAGCAAAAAGCGAACTGTCTTATGTATATTCGCGAAAACACGTCTACCTTCCTTGACAGCCGATACAATTGTAGCGAAATTATCATCAGTCAGCACCATATCCGCTGCCTGCTTTGATACATCAGTACCTGTAATACCCATACCTACACCGATGTCAGCAGTTTTAAGGGCTGGTGCGTCATTAACCCCATCACCAGTCATCGCCACGATCCTGCCTTTGCGCTGCCAAGCATTCACGATACGGCTCTTATGCTCAGGAGCAACCCGGGCATACACAGCAATATTCTCGACCTCATGCTCAAGTTCAGCATCGGACATTTGATCCAAGTCAGCTCCAGTCACTGCCCTGCTGTCATTAGTCATAATACCAAGTTCTTGGGCAATAGCTACCGCAGTTACTTTATGGTCACCAGTAATCATCACCGGCTTGATGCCAGCAATTTTACAAGTAGCGATTGCTTCCTTAGCATCTGGACGGGCTGGGTCAATCATCCCAGTTAGACCGCAGAAAACTAAATCATTTTCCACAGCTTCAGGATTAGCGAAATCCGGTTTCTCGCTGGTATCCTTATAACCGAATGCCAGCACCCGCAGTGCCCTGCTGCCCATTGCCTCATTTGCGGCAGCAATTTCGTTTCTCCGCTCATCGGATAGAGGAACGACTGTTCCACCTTGGTTTTCATGGGTGCAGCGATCCAGGAGGACATCAGGAGCTCCTTTAACATAGATCCGCAGTCCACCATGATCCGGCAGGGCAACCGCTACTGAGGAAAGTTTGCGGGCCGAATCAAAGGGTATTTCTCCCTCCCGCTGGCGCTGCTTGATCTGTTCCTTACTCCATTTATTTTCTTTTAAGATATAATCGATTAGAGCGGTTTCAGTTGGATCACCTACGGTATTGCCCGCTTCATCTAATTTAGAATCATTGCAGTGACCCATAGCATCGTAAAGAATTTCCGGGCTTTCGCTCCAAAGTTCCTGCACAGTCATTTTATTTTGGGTTAAAGTCCCGGTTTTATCGGAACAGATAATTTGCGTCGAGCCTAGTGTTTCCACCGCTGGCAGGCGCCGAATAATAGCACCACGGGCAGCCATTCGCGTCATTCCTACTGCCAAAACGATAGTTACAACTGCTACTAAACCTTCAGGAATTGCCGCCACTGCTAAACTGACAGCTGTTAAAAACATATCTAACGGCTCCACTCCGCTTAACAGCCCGATTACAAAGGTTGCAATAGCGATCCCAATCACACCGATAGACAGCATATTAGAGATCTGATTCAGTTTGCGCTGAAGCGGTGTTATTTCCTTTTCAGTAGAGGCCAATTGAGCTGCTATCGAGCCGATCTCGGTATCCATTCCGATTGCTGTTACCACGCCGACACCACGGCCGTAAGTTACATTGGTGCCCATATAGGCCATATTAACCCGATCACCAATCGTCAGGTTTTCATCAGCTAAAGGTTCTATGTATTTATCTACTGGTACCGATTCTCCTGTTAAGGCAGATTCTTCTACCTTCAAAGCAGCACTTTCAATTAATCTCAGATCAGCCGGAACACTGTCTCCAGCTTCTAAGAGGACAATATCACCCACGACAAGTTCCCGCGCTGGGATTGCGCTGACATTTCCATCACGAATTACATTTGCTGTTGGAGCAGCCATTTCCTTTAAGGCCTCAAGGGCTTTTTCCGCTCTGTTTTCTTGGATTGTACCTAGTACAGCGTTAATTAAAACAACAGCAAGAATGATCAGGGTATCCACCCATTCACCGACCAAACCAGAGATCAGCGCGGCTCCGATTAATACCCAGATCATTAAATCAGCAAACTGGGATAGAAAAATCGAGAGCAGCGTTTTTGTTTCGCCATGCTGCAGTTCATTTGGTCCATGGCTGGCTGACCGCCTCTGGGCCTCCCCATTGGTTAAGCCATCGGGGCTGGATTGCACTTCCTGCAATACTTCTTCAATAGATAGTACATGCTGAGGTTTAGAACTCATTTATTCCCACTCCTTCTGCTGAAATAAAAAAAGAGACTTCTCACAACAAAAAGTTGCAAAAAGTCTCACTGGACCTAGATCATAGGCCGCCGCACCAGGCATTTCTGCCATGATGTTGATGCGCCGCTGTGCATAACTGCACACCAGTTACTCCCTTTTTTGGTAGCATAACACAAAATCCTAAAAATTGTCAACCGCTAAACAGCCCTCATATCAGCTAATTCTTTTTGTGCCTGCACTAGACGATAATAAGTGCCCTGCTTCTCCATCAGCTCATCATGGGTTCCCAATTCTGCTATCCGGCCGTGGTCTAACACTACTAGTCTGTCTGCGTATCTTAAAGTTGATAAGCGATGAGCGATGGCAATTGTAGTCCGATTAGCAACCAATCTTTGAATAGCTTCCTGGATCTGCTGTTCTGTGTGGCTGTCTACGGATGATGTAGCTTCGTCTAGAATTAGAATCCTAGGATCATGGAGTACTGCCCGGGCAATCGCAATCCGCTGCCGTTCACCGCCAGACAATCTCTGACCACGCTCGCCAACACGGGTATCGTATCCATCCGGAAACTTGACAATAAAGTCATGGGCATTGGCGATTTTTGCAGCCCGGATAATTTCTTCGGGAGTCGCATCTGGCTTGGCATAAGCGATATTCTCCCAAATACTACCGGAAAAGAGAAATGTATCCTGCAGAACAATACCTATCTGGTTGCGGAGATCTTTTTGCTTCAAATCTTTGATATTTGTTCCATCTATTAGAATTTCACCTTCGTCAACATCATAGAAGCGGCAAATTAAGTTAATTAAGGTCGATTTTCCAGCACCGGAATGACCAACTAAACCGATCATTTCTCCTTCATTAATGGTCAGGTTTATGTCTTTCAACACCGGTTCATGTTTAACATAACCAAAAGTTACATCTCTTAATTCAATTTTACCTTTTAATCTATTAACCGGCATTGGCTTTTCCCGATCCACTACATCCGGCTGCTGGTCAATTACTTCAAAGATCCGTTCTGCAGAAATCATTGCATTGTGGAACCACCTGGGCATAGACGTTAAGAACTGGAGCGGCCCATAAATTCTAGTTGCATAGTCTGTAAAGAGCCACAGCTCTCCGAGTTTCAACTGCTCGCCTAAGACCAGCCTTCCACCAAAATACAGAATTAAAAAGTTACCCAAACCCATGATAAATCCAAGAATGGGATAAAATGTGTTGAAAGCTTTTTCGTTCCGCGCACTGACATCGGCAAACTCGCGAGTATAATTAGTAAACTTAGCTATCTCGCGCTCTTCTCCCCCAAAGGCCTTGACTACTCGGATTCCTGATAGAATATCCTGCAGGAGAGAATTAACGCGGTCGTTAACAGACCACTGCTGCCGATACATATTCCTGATTTTGTCCCAAGTTGCTCTTTGGGCAAAGACAACTATTGGCGCTGGGACAATCACCAACAAGGTTAATTTCCAATTCGTAAACAGCAGAATTACAGTAATCCCGATCAGCAGTATTGTTTGGTTTACTAATTCAGGCAGCTGACGCTGCATAAAGCTCTGAATGTTGTTTGTGTCCCGGCTGATTCGGTTCATCAAGTCCCCGGTCTTTTTTTGGTCAATAAATCTCAGGGACAGCGCTTGAATCTTACTGTAAACCATCCCCCGCAAATCTTTCCCAAGATTTGCGCTGAGCTTTACCATTACAAAGTCACGCCAGATTGACAGCAGTAGATTTACTAACCTGCCTAGAGTAAGACCACCAATTAAGATCAGCAGCAGCTTTAAATTGTAAAGTCTAGGACCTAATACACTGTCAATTAAATAACGCTGAACTTGGGGAATAATTAGGTCTACCGCTGTAATTAACCAAAAGATGGCCATTACACCCAAAACCATGGGAGCATGGGGCTTCATGATCTCCCATAAACGGATGAAAACCCTGCGTTTATCAAGACACACGGGACAGATCTGGGTATTGCGGCGAAATGGACCGCCGCATCGAGGGCACACTTCTGGTTCCGGTTCATCCACAGGACGCAGAACTTTATCCTCTAAGTAGCGGTTCACATATGTTTCTGCCACCGCGTACTGCGGATGATGATCAAGTGTATAGCGGGCAATGGCATATGTCCCGCTATCCTGCCAGATAATTAACCGCCCATTACCAACAAGGTTCTGAGCTTCAATTTTTTGAACATCATCTAGATTAAATTCTTGTTCTAAATGCGGCTGCTGTTCAACAACAGTAAACCGCAAAATTCTCTGATTGGTAATAATCACTACTGCATTATCTGTTTTGTTTCCCTCAGCATCAAGATCTGAAACTAACCTAAAAAGTATTCGCTCGCCATCGGCAAGCAGACCTTTAGGTAAATCGAACTGCGACTGACTCTCGAGCTCCTGCTTCAAGGGCACACTGCTCAATTAGCTTCACCTCGCTAGATATATGGTTCTAGGAATCGTAAACTTCTGGCATCTAAGCGATGATAATCCTCTATCTCATAGCGATTGCCTGTCATGTCTACGATCAACAGGCGTCTACCGCCAATTGGATAAATTCCTTCATCACGAGCCCTTGTGACAAATTTACGGAATCCGTGATCGGTCTCCACATCCCAATATAAATGTCCAAACTCGTCCTTAACGTCAAGGATGCGAGTGATGATTGGCGCGTAGTAGCGCCATCTCAGCTCTGTTAAGATTGCTTCCCGAGACTCTGCCGAAAAGTCCGCAACGTCCTTGATGATACCAATTTCCTCTCCCTCTTCATCCCGCACAGAAATGAATTTGTGTTCTAAGGAAAAAGGAAATGCCTGGTGCAAATCGACTTTGCGGTAAAAGGTTGCGCCCAATTGCAGGGACAATAATCCACCTTCAGAAATTGAAAAAATCGCTTCTTTAGGATCTAAATAGTTGATATTGCTAAACTCCGATAATTCTTTAGCTGCCATAGACATCCCCATCCCCTTTATATTATCCTCCTACTACAGTAAGCTCTAAAGCTTTACGCTGTGTGGTAAACAGTTTTTCGTAAACGCCTTTCTTCTCCAGCAGTTCATCATGGCTGCCCACTTCCACGATGCGGCCTTTATCAAATACAAACAAGCGATCAGCCTTGCGGAGTGTAGACAATCTATGGGCAATCGCAAATGTTGTCCGACCTTCCACCAACTTTTCAAGGGCTGCTTGAATCAGCTGTTCAGTCTCAGTATCGATATTAGCTGTTGCTTCATCCAGGATTAGAATTCTCGGATCAAGCAGTACCGCCCTGGCAATTGCTAATCGCTGCCGTTCACCGCCTGATAAATCAAGACCCTTGCGGCCGATCACTGTTTCGTAACCATCAGGCAGTTTCATAATAAAATCATGGGCATTTGCAATTTTAGCAGCACGAATAATTTCAGCAGGACTAGCATCCGGCTTAGCATAAGCAATATTATCCATGATTGAGCCGTGGAACAGGAAAGTTTCCTGCAGAACCATGCCAATCTGGCGGTTCAGATCTTCCTTGGCGATATCCTTGATATTGACACCGTCAATGGCGATCATTCCGTTGGTAACATCATACAGCCTCGCAATCAGGTTGATCATTGTGGATTTCCCAGCACCAGAATGACCAACTAAACCGATCATTTCACCAGGCTGCACTTCAAAGTTAATCTCCTGCAGCACCGGAATACCCTCTTCATAGCCGAACTCAACATCCCGTGCCACAACATGACCCTTAATTTTCTTCAACCGTACAGGTTTTTCAGGATATGTCAGGTGTTCACTAGAGTCAATTATTTCAAAGATTCTCTGGGCGGAGTTCATGCATGAAGACCACCAGTCAACAATCTGCGTCATCTGGCGAATTGGCTGGTAAAGCATACCTAAGTATCCAGTAAAGCTGATCAGCGTCCCGAAGGACATCCTACCAGTAATCACATCCCAACCACCGACGCCCCAGATAATCAGTTGGCCTAAGCCCATAATAAAGCCCATTGTAGGGAATACAGTTGAGCTCAACCGGCCAATGCTCATCTGCACATCAAAAACCCGGGCGTTGCGATCATTGAAGCGATCGACCTCCTGATCCTCTTTACCAAAGGCTTTAACTACCCGAATTCCAGTCAGTGAATCGTTGACCACAGAGTTCAATGCTGCATTAGTCCGAAACCGCCGGGAATGCAGTTTCCAAAGGTTAGGCAGTATTTTATAGATAATTAACAGGATAACAGGAATCGGGATAAACACAAGCAGAGTTAACCGCCAATTCATCCATAACAGCATCACCAATACACCAATGATCTGGACCGAATTAACAATAAAATAGGGAAGTCCATCATGGAAGAAGAATTGGAGATCCATTGCATCACTGTTAACCCGGTTCATCAGCGATCCGGTTTGCCGTTTATTGTAAAAACTGAGGGATAAACGCTGCATTGCTGAGAAAATCATCCGCTTTAAGTCGTAGATAATCTCTGCAGTTACACCTGAGTTAATCCGGCCGTAAATAATCCTTAAAATCTGGGAAAGCAAACTAATTCCAACTGTCAACAAAACCATCTGCCCGATCTTGCCTTCATACCGGCCGCCGGGAGTTAATACTTCGTCAATCAGAACCCGCCCAGACATAAACGGTGTAACCAAACCCATCAGCGAACTGATAAACATGATCACAATCATTGCTATCAACGGCTTTTTATATCTAGGTGTCAAGGATAGTACGCGCTTAAACAAAGTACCCTTATCAATGCAATTGGGGCAAACTCGGCGGAAAGGATCCGGATAAAGTCTGCCGCAGGTTGGGCAGCGCGCTTCTTTGCCATGTCCAGGTCTCCCCGGTCCAAAACCTGGACCACCAAAGCCTGGGCCGCCAAAGCCTGGACCAAAACCAAACTTTGATTCCTTTTTCGGCTTCAGCATGGCACTTACAGAGCGGCAGAAGGTGTTAAGTTCCGCTCCCCTGCCTTTGCTCCCCCTAACCAGCACCTGCTCCTCATCGCCAATTTTAGCTATCACCGCGATACTGCCAACAAAATACTCACACTTCAGCTCAGCTAAGCTTGACAGCTCATACTTAGCAGTTAGTTCTACCTCCTCAGTGAAGTTACGCAGATCAATTTCTGTCACCAACTGCTTTTGAGAAGCACGCTTGCGTCTAATCCGCTTTAATTTCGGCTGAGGACCGCTGCGCTGAGTCTGGGAGAAGATATACAGCCACTGGTCATCAACACAAATCCAACTGGCTCGAAAATCGCCCAAATGATCAAGATCGCTGTGAACGATTGATCGAATTTTGTCACGCTTAATGCCCGATTTCTCCATTGCTTTCTCAACAAACACCGGTATTTCAATATCGTGGTCCATGCTTTCACTCCTTCCCTATTGTTCCATTCTTATGGCATACAAATCTGAATCAACATCGGCAATCAACTTGGATAATTTCCCTTGGAAAAACAGAGATAATTCGTGCAGTGCTCGTGTACACGCTGTATAGAGCAGGTTGCGATCAGCCTCACTGCTGTATACTGATTCACTGGCATCAAAGATGATAACTGCATCAAACTCTAATCCTTTAGCTAAGTAGACCGGTAATATTACAACACCTGATGGAAAATAAGTGGTATTCTGATCAATAAGATTAAATTCTGCATATCCTTTCAATAAATCTGCAGCCGTTTTGGCTTCTGTTTCATTTTTACAAATCACCGCTACTGATTCGTACCCTAAATCCAAATTTGCCGCAATTGTCTGGGCCAGTTGAGCAGCTTTATTGGCACCATAGGCAATCACCTTTGGTTTGGTACCTTCCCGCTCTACCAGTTCTATTTGCTTTTGATTAGTTAAAAACCTGCTAGTAAAGTGAGCAATTTGTTTGGTAGAACGGTAACTTTTGGTCATCTCCAGCAGTTTACAGTCATAACCTGCTTCACTGAACACCTGCACAGCTGTTTGAAAATCAGTCAGCTTCAAGAAGGGATGAATCGCTTGGTTTAAATCCCCTAAGATGGTAAATGCGGCTCGGGGGAAGATGTTACGAAAAATCTGGTAGTGAAAAAGAGTGTAATCCTGTGCTTCATCAATTATTACATGCTTCATCTCCGGCAGGGTCTGCCAGCCGGAGAGCTCACCCTGAAAGTACAGCAGAGGAGCTGCATCCTCGTACAGCAGTTTCTTGTGGGAGAAGCTTTCCCGGGTGATGCGGCAGATCTGATTCCAATTCGACGGCAGCTGATCTGGATCAGCAAAACTGCTGATTTTGTCTGAGCTTTGAAACATCTCATAATACAGCTGATAAACATCAACTGTAAGCATCGCATCGATCTGTTCGTATACTGGCGCTAAATCGCGATTTACTTCCCTGACGCTGAGTCTCTGCAGCTCTCTCTCATTGTCTCCTTTATGTTCTGCTCGGTTAGATCTTTCCTGCACCAGCGCGGAGAGCTTCCGCCTGCGCAGCGGCTTCAATAAATAATGAATGCGGCGTTTGATTTTGTCGAGACGCTGCAATATGGGAAGATAGCTGTAAGTCTTACTAAACAGCTGCTGTACATCGCTTTTGGAAATCACAGTCTGATCCCAAACCCTGATATCTTCAAATTGAAAAGCGTTTGCTTCTAGATGTTTTAAATAATCGTTAACCAAATTATAAAAATTCAACGAAGATTTAAACTCCATAGCTGCTGTTCGGGCTTTGTAATCGGGATCCTGCTGATTACTTAAAACGTATTCAAACTGAGCATAGTAATCCTCGATGAGCCATTCCGGCCGAACCCGACGGTCAATATAATCCTGCATGGTTGCCTGGCGGATGTTCTCTTCGCCTAATTCTGGCAGGACATTTTGGATGTAGTCGCTGAAAATTTGATTTGGTGAAAAAATCATGATGTTATCAGCATTAAGCTGGCCCCGGTAGCGGTACAAGAGATATGCTGCCCGATGCAGGGCAATCGAAGTTTTACCACTCCCAGCAGGACCATGCACCATCAGCACTCGGCTGGCTTCATCGCGAATCGCTTGATTCTGCTCCCGCTGAATCGTATAGACAATATGCTTCATTTTGTGGTCTGCACTTGTACTGAGGGCCGCTTGAAGCACATCATCGTTAATAGTCAGGTCACTGTCAAACATGTATTTAATTTCACCGTGTTCGATGTGGTACTGCCGTTTTAATTGAATATCACCGGTAACAACCCCACCTGGAGCTTCATAGTGTGCGGGACCGATCCCATAGTCATAAAACATACTGGCAATCGGCGCACGCCAATCATAGACCAAATTTTCACCCGAAGCCTGATCAACCAGCGAAGCGACTCCAATATAAATTTTTTCTGTAGTTCTATATTCATGATCATAAAAATCGATGCGCCCAAAATACGGGGACTTCTGCAGCAGCTTCAATTTCTTCAGATTATTCCGATAGACTCCGAAGTCCTGTCCATGCCGGTTAAGTTCGTCAAGATATTGGGCGGTGGTAATCATATTAGCTCCACCAATCTGCAGCTCTTCCCATATTGAACGCCGAGTCTGCTTCAACTGCTGTTTCGCGGCATAGGTTTGTGCCTTGGCATCTTTCAGCTGCTCTTCAATAATCTGCATCACATGCTGCAATCGCTGCTCTTCGAAAAGATACTGCTGTCGATCTATAGCGATCCGTCCTTTCTGATTTCTCTTCACATTTTACGATTATACTTAATATATCCTACCGTTTATATAATTATATGTTAAGTTGTGCCTCATGTAAATCATTATACCATACAAAAACCTCTCTGTTAATTTGAGAGGTCTTTAATTACTTGTTCAACTAACTCTGCTAATACTCCTAGTTCAGATGCGGATTTAAATACAGTGTAGCGACTGCGGTAGTCTTTGCTGTACACTAAGCTGTTCAAAAGCAGCTGATCATCAACACCTAGTGCAGAGGCAGGCCAAGGATAACCTAGGTTCCGGTAGACTGCCAACATCTGGTCAGCCTTTGGGAGGAAAGCAAGCTTTCTCCGGATCTGCTCATGATTTTCAGCTAAAATTTGGATGCGGCGTTCCGTTTCAGCCCAGCTGATACCAATTTGATCATTATCACGAACAATTGCGGAACCGATCTTTTCACCATATCCATCAAGGACCAGCTGAACGCAGGCTGCTCGATCTAGGTAGGCCTGCTCAGCTCGTTCAATCTGGATCCGACCTGGATCTAACTGAAGGTAGCGCTCAAAAAACTGGAGACAGTAAATAGTAGCTGCTCCAACAGCTAATCCATGTTGGGGAGGTTTTAAACCAGCTTGTAGTTTCATCATTTCCCAATAATGGGCCATATTGTGTTCGATGGAAGCTACAGGTCGGGTATACCCGAAGATCAGAATCGTTAATCCAGAAAGAATCAGACCCTCTATTAAAGCCCGCACCCCTTTAATTGACTGCTGTTTTATCTCCGCTGCATTGTTAATGCAGCGCTCAACAGCCTGAGTTACAAGGTCAAAGCACAGCGGGCAAACCTTTTCCCCGACAACCATATCCCCCAGCAGCCAATCCGCACGAGAAATGTATTTTCCCATCACATCGCCAAATCCGGCCAGGAGCATATGGTATGGTGCTCTGCTCATAATATCGAGATCGCAGATCAAAACCTGCGGATATCCAGCTGGTTTACTGACCTTGTGATTGCCCAGGGTGAGCGGCGCGGTAACCGAGGTATAGCCGTCCATCGAGGGCGCAGTACCGACCACCACAAATGGGCGGCTGCTGACATGAGCAGCATAGCGGGTCAGATCGGTAATCACACCAGAACCAACTGCTAACAAGAAGTCAGTATCGTTAGTAAGGGTAAGCGTAATCTCACCCAAAGCTGTTTCGTTCGGAATCAAACGCTCCTCCCGTTCCAGCAGACATAAATTAACCTGATATCCAGATTGTTCTAAAACTGCAACTACAGCTGCACCTGCCGCTTCATAAATAATATTATCCGTGACAACTACAACACTACTGCCCAATTTTCTCGGTTCTAGATAGTCAGGTATGTTCTTGATTAAATCTTGACCGATGTAAATGTCGATATCGGGATAGGTATGCTGTATGCCACAGGAGCAGTTAAGCTGAGGTAAAACTAACTTATCTCCTTCATAACTAATATCAACCTGCATCAAGGATCCTCCCTGATAATTTTTGGTCAAATTTGCGATACTAAAACAAAACAGTAATAAGGGGGAAATCAAAATTAACGATCAAGTAATTACTGAATCAAATCAACCATTACCAGAAAAAACTGCTGATAATACCTGTTCTGCCTGCAGCGGTACCCTCTATGTAGAATGCAGCTGCACCGAAGGCTATGGAACAGATCATGCGTATGCTGATTGTCCCTACTGCAGCGGAACAGGTACCACCTTATGCCCAGTCTGCAATGCTGACCAAATCTAACAGCATCAGCCCTGGTCCTTCTCGGGGCTGAGGAAGCCCTTGACTAATACTAGAGGTGTACCGGCATCAGCGGATCCGCTGACCAAATCTGCCAGGCTGGCGATAACATCTGCTAGGCGCCTTGGTGTAGTTCCTTCTGTTGTATTGTCTGTTTGCTGATACCCTTTCTCCATCAGCTCCTTCAGCTCAGCCTCGATTTGGGCGGAAGTTTTGCCTGCTTCGTAGCCTAAGTCTGCTATGTATTTATATTTGATCCCTTCCCGCATAACGCCGTCAAAACCGGATGTAGCGCCAAACACCGGCAGTGGATCCGCCAGCTCGTAAATTCCGGTACTGGGATCTTTATAAGCACCATCACCGTAGACAATCACTTCCACCTGTTTATTTGCTGCTTCACTCACTTTCGATTGAACCGCAGCACAAAACTCGGTGCTGGAATGAGGTGCTAGTTTTAATTTATCCCCTGCGGACATATTGCTGCCCAATAAGCCCCACTCTGACCACGCTTCCTGATTTCTGTCAGAGCAGAGGTCTGCTAAAGTAACTAAATTGCTGACAACCCGGCTCAAAGCTGCTCGGGTCTGCTCCCGTCCATGTACATCTGCAACGATCACACCATCTAAGCTATATGCTGCAATTGCGGTCGGATCATTGGCAAGGATAATCTCTGCAGCCGTACCTTCAGACTCAATAGTTTCCCGATAAAGCTGAATATAATCAACCTTAGTGACCGGATGGAGCAGAGAACGTCCGTCAAGCTCAGCTTCTGTAATTACATCATAGTGGGATTTACCTAATTCAGCCGCTACATCCTCTGGCAGAGCCTGGTTACCAACCTCATCTGTTGGCCACGAAAGCTGCACAACAACTTTACCCTCCGGCACAGCCCGGGCGATCGCCTTAAGAATTAAAGCAAACCGGTTGCGGCTGAGGATCGGAAATACTACTCCCACTGAGCTTGAGGGCTGAAGTTGTAGTTTTTGGGTAATCTCGCATGCAATCTGATCCAGAGTCACAAAGTTGTTTTGAGCACGGGCGACAACTGATTCTGTAATACAAACCACGTCGCCGTCATCCACTAAGCCGTCATCGGCACACCGCTTGATACAGGCAACAATCTCTGAGACTAAATCCATGCCGGGCACTATTACACCCATTTTGATACCAAAGGCAGCAGGTCCGATATATTCTGGGAGTTTAGCCATCAAAATACCTCCATTCGAAATGGTTAAAACACACCAATACTGGTGTGTTTTAACCACAATCGCTTATCTGAGCTTCACTTTTTTTGCCCAAATCGCATATACATAATCACGCCAATTATGCCAACCACGAAACCTGCTAAAGACAGGGCATACGCTGCAAACGCCAGCCACACAATTGGCGGAATAATGTCAATGACCGCACCGAAGATGATCAGCCATCCTAACACCAACATAACCCCGCCAACAACAATCCATCTAATATCTCGTCTCATAGCTTACTTTTTCTCTTCATAAAGCCAACACGATACCAGCTGTTCACCGTTGACCTGGAATTCTGGCGGTTCAAATTGATCACATTTACCTTTGATCATTTTAGAACAGCGAGGATGGAACCGACAACCTTTCGGTGGATTCATCAAACTTGGAGGTTCCCCGGTTGGTACCTCTTTATAGGTTTTCAAGTTTTCTGCATCCGGGTCTGATGTTGCTTTAAATAATGCTTGAGTGTATGGATGCAGTGGATTGTCCAACAAACTCTCGGTCGTAGATTTTTCTATAATCTTTGCACCATACATGGTAAATATGCGTTCCGAGAAATATCTTACAGTGGACAAGTCATGAGTGATATAGATAATCGCTAAGTTATGCTTTTTCTGAAGTCTACGGAGCAGCTGCAGAATCTCAACCCGTACTGATGCGTCCAGCATGGACACTGGTTCGTCTGCCACCAGCATCTTTGGCTCTAAAATCATCGCTCTTGCAATTACCAATCTCTGCTGCTGTCCGCCACTGAGCATATGAGGAAACTTAGGCAGAAAGTCCTCAACTGGTGCCAGCTTAACCTCTTCTAACACAGCTTTGATCCGCTTATCCCGCTTAGCTTTATCTTTAACGCCGTTGATAATTAAAGGTTCTTCCAAAATCCGGCGCACAGTCATAAAGGGCGGTAGCGCTCCATAAGGATCCTGCTGAACATATCCTACATTAGCGCGATATGCCTTAAGGTCTTCCTTGGTAAACTCACTCATATCTTTGCCCTCAAAATACATAACACCTTTGGTAGGGCGGTGAAGACCAAGGATGGTTTTAGCAAGGGTACTCTTTCCGCACCCGCTCTCCCCTACAATGGAAACAGTCTCACCCTGATATAATTCAAAACTGACACCATCTAAAGCCCGTACATCCCCTGCTTTGAAAAAGCCCATCCTTCTGATCTCAAACCAAGTATGCAGGTTTTCCACTTTGAGAACAGGAGTTTCCTGCTCTCCAGGGGTTTGCTGAAGTTCTACTGCCAAGTTAGGCATGCTTCTTCACCTCGCTCCCTTCGGTATACAACCAGCATTTAACCTGCTGACCATGCTCCAATTCAACTGCTTCTGGAGGTTGTGAGCATTTAGCAAAACGCTGGTCGCAGCGATCGGCAAATCTACATCCACTGGGCGGATTAATCAGTGATGGCGGCTGCCCAGGGATAAATACCAGTTCTTTATCTTCACGCAGGGTCGGTACACTGCTCATTAATTTGCGCGAGTAAGGATGTCTGGCATCTGTATAGAAATACTCAGCATGGCATTTCTCTACCATTTCACCAGCATACATCACAGCTACTTCATCCGCCAGTTCGCTGGCAGTACCGATATCGTGCGTAATCATAATAAAGGTTGTACCGAATTCTTTTTTAATTTTCTTTAACACATTCATTAAGTTAGCTTGCGTTAATAAGTCCAAGGCCGAGGATGGCTCATCAAGAAGAACCAATTTTGGATTGGTTACTAGAGCCATGGCAATTGTTGCCCGCTGCCTCATTCCGCCACTTAATTCGAAAGGATAACGCCTCATAAAGTCTAAAGGCAAACCGACAATCTGAAATACTTCACATGCTCTTTTAACCGCTTCTTCCTTAGTCATATCCCGATTATGGATAAACAAAGGTTCGGTGATTTGATCCTCAATCCGCATAACCGGGTTTAATGAGTTCATTGCCGCCTGCGGCACCATTGCAATCTTTTTCCAGCGAATCTCTTTCCGGAACTGTTCATCGCTGTACTTCATCAGGTCGACACCTTCAAAGAGTATTTCACCGCTGTATTCCATTATATTGCGGGGCAGCAGACGCAGAATTGCCTTAGTTAGAGAGGTCTTACCGCAGCCGGATTCTCCAACAATGGCTAAGGTTTTACCTTCTTCTAAAGTAAAGCTTACGTTGTCTACTGCTTGTACCGGACCTTTTTTAGTTTTGAAATAAAGCTTTAGATTATTTACTTCTAATAAAATCTTACCCATGATTATAACCCCCTCAGCCGTGGGTTAAAGATTCTGTCAAGTGCAAATCCAACCATTGCGAACCCTAAACCAGTAATTACTAACAGCACGGCGGGCTCTAATACCCAATAATAATGACCAGTAAAGAGGGCACCCTGAGAATACGCGTCATTGAGCAGTTTACCCCATGTCGGGAGATAAGGGTCCCCTAAGCCCAAAACTGCCAAGGTAGCTTCTAAGAATACATAAGACGGAATTTGAGTTACAAATCCAGGAATTAAAACAGGAATTACCTTCGGAATTAAATACCGGAAAATAATCCTAAAGTTGCTGGCACCATATGCACGGGCCGCATCGATATATCCGGATGCTTTTACCTGCAGGAACATAGATCTGTACGACAAGATACTAGAACCAAATATTCCCAGCAAAATGGTTACACCCAGCATTGTCCAGATACTGCGGGAATAAAACATTCCCACCATAATCAAGATGGGCAGCAGCGGCAAAATCATCACAATCTCGTTAATTCTGCGAATCGAGCTGTCCACTAGCCCACCAAACCAGACACCAAAGGCAGCTAACACCATAGTGGCCAGCGACGAACCTACTGCTGCTAACAGACCAAAGGCCAGCGCAACAGGAGCACCCCACAACAGGGCAACCATAATGTCTCTGCGGCGGTGATCTGTTCCCGCAAGTCCATGAAGCTTACCATATACAACCAGTTCAGCCTCAATTGAAGAACCTTCTTCGAATACTAGTCCTTCTACAACCAGCTTATAGGTTCCTTTTAAAACCTTATTGGGATCATTTGGATCGGCAAACAAGCCTATTTCCGGTCTGACAGCTCCAAGCGTTCTAGCAACATTGTTATCTTGGCTGATAACATATGTCTCGCTAACACGAAGAGTCAGATCAGCCAATTTGATCTCTCTGCCATCTGGAGTGATCCAGGTCACAGTGGCATAAGGTCTTGAATTTGCAAACTGCGAGGTAAGGAAAAGACTGATTTCAGATGGAAAACCATCGTATTGGTAGTCAAATTCAAAGACAAAATCCTGCGTTGCAATACCTCCGCCAAGATCAACAGCAGACTTAATTTCTGAATTCTCTCTGCTGCTCAGCTTAGTGGTTAAAGGCTGTTTTTCTTTATAAAAGTAGTTTAACCAGGCCGGTTTAGCATTGCGAGGCGTATGCTGCCAAATTTGGTCGTCGCCTTTCCAAAGCCGAATAGCTTCACTCGGCGGTATCGCAATTATTGCATATACTGCAAAAGCAAGCAGCAGAGCAATAATGATAAGCCCAGCAACAGCAGAAGGATACTGTTTGATTTCGTTAAAAGCATTTCTTAACCCACTCATGATCCATTCCCCTCCGCTCCCAGCTTAACTCTTGGGTCAACTAAAGCGTAAATTATATCTAAGAGAAACACGGTAATGGCCAATAAATAAGCGTAAAGTACGGTTACAGCCACCAAAACCGGTGTATCAAACATATTAATTGCTTCCTGTGTCAGGCGTCCAATCCCAGGCCAATTAAAGACAGTTTCTAAAACAATAGCACCAGTCCACAAACTAATCAGTGTGAGAGCAAAACTCGTAATGATAGTTGGCAGTGTTGGACGCAGTACATAACGACGTTCAATCTGTGAAGATGTCAATCCTTTTGCCTTGGCCATATCAACATAATCTTCACTGGAGTAAATTAGGAAAAAAGTACGCCAATGATATGAAGTTAAGAATACAGAACTAATTACAATCGCTGATACAGGCAGAACTAAGTGCTTCAATACACTCAAAGCATAAGCCAGCGGTTCGTTTGGCGGTGGAGCAGATACCAAACCACCAAAAGGCAGCCAACCTAGAAATGCAGCAAAAATCAATATTAAAAAGATACCAAAGAACCAAGCTGGAGCCGCCGACATTGGTGCTAAAGCAACGACTAGCTTATCAAGGGGACTGCCATAACGCCGCGACAGAAATAATGCAAAAGTAATGCTGATAAAGAACAGCAGCAGCTGTCCGCTAGCCATCAATAATAAGGTAGGAAACAGTCTTTCACCAAGAATATAGCGCACCTCAGAGGAGCCGGAGTCACTCAATAGATAATCAGCGCGACCAAAATTTAAGGTCATACCGTTCCACAAATACTTATGGCTCCGCTGCCAAAAAGGTTTGTCCAAATCAAGTTTTTTATATTCAAGCTCAAGTAACCTTTCCTCATAAGCTTTCCGCTCTTCAACAGTATAATCCCGCAACAGCTCATTGCCCTGCAGTGACAAGGAAACTTGCTCCCGAATTGATGCTTTCCTTATTTCATCGACATAACCGCCACCGTTAGCAATAATAATTGTGAGATAAATCCCAATCGTAACGGTAATCAGCAGAACTACACCGCGAACTAATATATAGCGCAACAGTCTGCTCAGGTTCTTCATCCGTTCAGATGAACGACCGGTGGCTGTCTGTGCTTTTTCTACAGCCATATTAAGCATAACTTAACCTCCTAATCCTAGCGTTCAAAAATCAGTAAAAGACGGGGCTCGTGGACACCACGTCCCCGTCTTAAATTCAATTGCAATTGTTGCAGCCAATTGTGATTATGGCAGTGATACAAATGTGTGTCTAGCAAGACTTGCACCGCCAACCAACTTAGGCATAACAATTACTTCAATGGTGTTGGCACCAACTGGCAGTTTTGATGTGTCATCAGCAGTCAATGTAATCTCTGCCTTACCATCAGCAACAATTGTACCTTCCCCGCTGAATGCTACCCTGCCGGAGCCGTCTAATACTAAGTATTTGACTTCCTGCAGGTCCTCAGCGCGATATGCTTCACCCTTGAAGGTAATATCAACTGTGAATGTTGCTGTTTGACCAGCAGATACACGAGCTGGACCACTTACTGCCACGTCAGCAATTGCTGGTTCCTCAAACATGGACCATTTGCCAACAGGTTCAGAGTAATCCTCAAAGCGTTTTAAGTGAACTATTTTTTCAGTTGAGAATGCCCGCTCGAGGTACATTGGACCATCGCCAACCCAGAAGTGACGCTTGCTCTGATACCAAGCTTTCAAGTTAGCATAGCGCTCTTGAATTTCGTCTTCGGTGATGTAATCACTTAAGAATTCTGCGTATGGCAGATAGTTGTTTTCAATAGCCCAGTCTAACCATTTAGCCAGGATCCGAATACTTGGACCAGCTTCAAAGCCCATCCGGTCAACATCGAGTTCCTTAGCTTTATTTGCAGTAAATGCTAACTCCTCATTGAGTTCAGCCAGCATACCGATGGCAAGTGTGTGCCAGGGCTGCTTACCATAATCGTAATGCACTGCATACAGGTCAGAAATGTTGTGCTCAGCGTCTAATGACCAAGAATCTGAATAATACTCATAGACAAGCGGATCGGTTGAAATTATCTTCAAGCCGCGGAATGACTTGAGCGTAGCTTCTAAGCCAGGAACTGCTGAGCTATCAAAGAGTTCGCTTTCTTCATAACCACGGTCCATTTCAAGAATAAATGGCAGTAAAGCGTCTACAATGCTCCACTTGCTGCCGTCATGCCATTTTACCACGTTGAGATCACGATAGTACATAACAGCTTTCCGCTTAGCAGTTATGCCTTCTGGCCACTTTTCAGCAACAGTGATGAACCGCTTTTCAACTGGATCCCACTCTGCCCAAGCATCGCCAGGAACCTCAATTGTTTCTTCAAACTTCAGATCTACCCAGTCAAAGGTTTTGCTTACAGGCAGACCTTCTTCTACAACGATTTCAGCTTTTTCAATTCTGTGCGGCCAGTAGTTACCAGTATATGGGTCGGTGATGAAACCGCGATCCCAAGTAGCCCGCATCGGCATTAAGTCCATAGTCCAGTTGGAGCCACCAACAGCGTTCCAAGGCTCAACCAAAACTTGCGGCAGTGCAATATTTACAGTACCGCCAACTTCATCTGCACGACGAACGGTTGGTGCCCACAGTGGTGTACCAGCTACATAACCAGCTAAGTCTGATGCAATGCTGATCTCAGAACGAACAGGTGTAAAGGAAATCTTATCAACGATGAACACACAAGGAGAATCTTCAAATGCAAGCTCCAGTGCACGTTCATAGAGAGCCTTTCTTTCTTCCATAGAGCTGTATTCTCTCCGAGTTAACTTGTCTGCAATTTCATCCAGCTCTGGAATTGGCTCAAGAACTTGCCATCTCGGATAAGTCATGGTTCTGGTTGTATACATCTGGTCAAAAATATGACCTTGGTCACGATACACAACAGGTGATAACCATCCACCAGTGTAAGCGTGCCACTCACCCAGCTTTGGATCCCCGGTCATCCAGATTGGGGATAACTCAGAACCAGTTCTCTGTTCAACTCTTACTTTGAAACCAACTTTTTCAAACTGCTCGCCCATATAATCGCCGAGACGAGCTCTCTCGTCCTCGATACGAGCAAGAATGATCAGCTCAACGGGTTCACCTTTATAGTGCCAAATACCATTAACCAGTTCAGCACCCATGTTAACCATTTCTTCATGGATAACTTCTTTAGCTCTGTCGAAATCGTATGCGTACTTTAGTTCAAGTTCGCGTACTTTTTCAACTACACGGGAGTAATCAACAAAAGAGCTGTTGAGCAGTGTATATTTTGGTACTGCTAAACCGCTGTAAAGTTCTTGAGCAATATAATCGCGGTCAAACAGCCAGTTGGTTGCTTCCCGGATTTTGCGGTTACCGAATGGGTTGAGTCTACCATCGTTAAATTCAGGTCCCACAGTGTTGTATGTAACCTCTGTGTAGGAACCATAAGAAATATAGTAATCAAGTGCAGGATCTGTTTGAACAGTATTATAAGCAGTAACGTCTGAAGAAGAGTTCGCCCAAATATCAATGTCACCTGCTTGCAAACGAGAAATAGCTGTCGAAACGTTTGCTTCTTCAACAAAAATTACCTCATCAACCCATGTGCCCACTCGCTGTTGAGCGGAGGCTCCAAATGTAACACTTAACATCATAACAACAGCCAATAAAAGGCTTAACTTACGTCTCACCAAACTGTCACCCTTTCAAACATGTTTTCTTTCCATCATTTTCGTTCATTAGTGGGTTTATTGTCAACCCTTCACAACAGCAACCGCTAAGACTAACGGTTCACATCCCCCCTTTAGAACTTCGTAGGTCCCATAACAAAAAAACTCTTTCGGTACTTATTCTCTCCTTTTTGCTGTTTCCCTTCAAGAAAAGGTGTTTTTTTTTGTAAGATCAGTAAACAAAAGACCAAAAAGGTCCGTTTTTTCCAAACCCCACGATTTGCTTAATCAAAGCGTAACAGATTTAACTAGCTTACGTGGTCCAATTGCGCAATCAGTTAGGAGCGTTCGGTTTTCACAAACAAACTGCTCCTAGTGTTCATGTATAGTTCGCCACGGATCTTATTTTTCCTTTTTTCGATCCGAAATTAATATATCGACTGAGGTGAAGTAACCTGTTCCGATCGGTCTGGTTTTACCGCTTTTGCTTGGTAAATGCCATGAATTACTACTGTGGTTACCACTATCAAACCGCCAACCAGAGCCCAAACTCCCGGTTTTTCACCAGTAAACAATACCACCCAGAGCGGATTTAGGATCGGTTCCAAAATCGTAATTAAAATAGCCTCTAAGGACGAAACATTAGGTATGGCTTTAGTATATAAAATATAAGGCAGTCCTAACTGAAATATGCCTAAAACTACAAGCATAGCTCCAGAATCAAAATCCAGGCTTCCACCAGACTTCAGCAAATACGGCAGGCCAATAAAAAAATTTATCAAATTTCCGATCAGGACGTATTCAGCAGAATCCCGATCAGGATCAAGTTTGGCAGCAATCACAAATCCGGCCATGGCTATACCTGAGGCTACCGCTAGTATATTGCCGATTAGATGCCCTATCTCCAAATCACCGAGGAAAAACAGTACCATTCCAATAGTAACTAATGCAACCGCAGCCCAATCTGAGCGTCTGATTTTTTCCTTTAGAAACCATAAAGCAAACAAGGCGACCCAAATTGGCGCGGTAAACTGCAGCAAAATAGCATTAGCTGAGGTTGTCAGCTTATTGGCAGCAACAAAAAGCAGCGAATTGGCTGCATAAGTGATCCCACCAAGCAGATGATATTTGGTAATCCGAAACCCTCGCCGCAGATACAGTAAAAATACTATAATCGCAATTCCAGCCCGGGCACTGCTGAGGGCCATAGCGTTTAATTCGATAGACTTAATCAAAATACCAGCACTGCTCCACAATACCGAAGCTGCAATTAACTGGTAAATTGCGTGCACTCTCTGCTGCTTCATCCTATCCTACTCCTTAAGGGGCAGCACGCAGGCTTCCTGCCACCGTTTGATTTTCCCTTCGATTGCTAAAATAAACAGCGTAATTGTGCTGCAGCGAAAACTATATCTAGGATTATAATCCATTAATTGTACTCGACACAAATCGTATTGGTTTCCCCTTAATCGTGTAGCTAGGGTTATATGGGGATGAAACGGACGCCCCTCAGGCTTTACGCCAATTTCCTGCAGATTTCGAGCAAGATCGGACTGGAGGGAAAGAAGTGCTTGACTTGGGTTTACATCGATAAAGATCACTGCTCTACCGAAATGACCCAATCCCTGACAGAGAATATCAAAGGGTCGATGGCATTGTGCAGTGACCCGCAGTACTTCAATCAATTTTTGTTCATCTAAATCCCACTGAAAAGGCGCAATTAAAGTGAGATGCGGCGGAGTTTTAGGAGCTCTAAACCGCCTCCGCCATCTTTCTACTTCCATACCGATTTGATCTGGAAGCGTAACGGCAACAAAATATTCCGGCATTGTGCTCAACTCCTTCACAGAGGTAATCACTGTCTCATGTCGAAAATGATTATAAACTTAACAAAGATGGGGTGACTCTATGTACCAGGATGTCCAAATTGTCGATTATCTTGAGATTGTGAACCAAAAACTAGCAAGAGGCGGAGTGTTTCTAACCACGCAAAACCAATCAAAGCTGAACACTATGACTATTGGTTGGGGAGGAATAACCCATTTTTGGGCAAAACCAATCTTCATCGTGCCGGTGAGGAAATCCCGTTATACATATCAACTGATTGACCAGGCAGGCGAATTCACTGTAAGCGTGCCGATCGAGAACAATCTCAGTCAGCAGCTCCGCTTCTGCGGAACAAACTCTGGCCGCGATATCGATAAGTTTGCAGCCGCTGGGTTAACCACACTGCCCGGAAAACTTATCCAGACCCCCATTATCGCCCAGTGTGAACTGCATTTTGAGTGTAAAACTGTTTACAAGCAGGAAATGGATCCCCAACACCTCGATGCCAGTATCAATGAGCGCTGGTATCCTGATTATCACACCCTATATTTTGGTGAAATTATCGCCTGCTACCGCATCAGTGTAGAATCGAGTAGGTAACCGCTAGGTGATCAGCCTAGCGGTTTTCCTCTCACAGAACGGTACGTACGGACCGCGTATACCGCTCCTGATAGACCTCAGTCATACTTCGTAGTAT
>FZPS01000018.1_pt212 | contig 40111 bp, 43 predicted proteins | sample 1817821 | NCBI WGS metagenome assembly FZPS01 (sample SAMEA104158645, study PRJEB21678) | metagenome | place: Germany | collected 2015-04-21 | reverse complement strand
ATCCCGAACAGCGCTGATAATGGTTTTCTCCACCCTGGCAAAGGCAATTTTGGTACCCCTGAGATCATTATGCATGCTGTAATGAAGAAGGGTATTTAATGGACTCAGCTCAATTTCGATATAGGTCTTCAGGTCACAATTATCGTCCAGGAAAATTTCCACCACTTCTTCCTCGTAAATTTTATCGTTGTAGCCCGTGAGACCGGCATTGATATAATCATCCTCACAGTAAAATGCCGCATATAAAAAGTCTTCATCCCAAAGGAGCTTGCACCAGGTTTTCTGTCTGGGAGGCTGCCCTGTAACAGTATCCACCAGAAATACCTTTTCAGCCTGTACCCATAGCGGCTTTTTTACGTCTCCATCTATGTTCAGGGGATATTGAGTTTTTCTGCAATAATATTGATTCATCCTGCCGTCACCTTTCTATCCTTATTCTGCCCCTCGTGCAGTTGTTTTCTGCCATATATGAGTAATTCGACCAGAGGCCTTATTATCCTTCCACTAAACGGGATTTGTAAAAGGGAACCGCTTGCCATACAGAAGGTAAAATGCTATACTGTAAAAAAAGCATAGAAAGCTGGGGGAGCTGCGGCTGAGAGGGTTTCCTTTGAAATCCGACCCTTTGAACCTGTAGGATAATGCCTGCGTAGGGAAGCATACCATCAAACAGAACAGACAGTATCTGATTCCAAACATGAAAGCTTCCTTTCATGTTTTTTGTTTTCCCGATTCTTCTCTATTCTGCATTTCTTCCCGCTTATATGCATGATTAAGATTCAGGAGGGATTTTATATGATGTTGCTTTTTTCCGATATCTTCGGCAAATTTGCAGACCTGACCCCCAGTACCATTGCCATCCTGGTCCTTTTGTCAGTGGCAGGTCTTGGCGGTATAATTCTGATACAAAAAAGCAGACAGGTCCGTTTTACCACCAGGATGCTGGTATACGCCAGCGTCTCCGTTGCCTTGTCATTTGTGCTGTCCTACATCCGGCTCTTTCGCATGCCTCAGGGTGGAAGCATAACTCCCGGCAGCATGCTGCCCATGATTATCTATGCCTATATATTCGGACCCGTTCCCGGCATCATTACGGGAATGGCTTATGGTATGCTCCAGTATATTCAGGATCCTTATATAGTCCATTGGGCCCAGTTTCTCTTTGACTATCCCGTTGCTTTCGGGATGCTTGGCCTTGCCGGCTTTTTCAGGAAAAACCTGCTGCTGGGCAGTTTTGTTGCCATCCTGGGCAGGTTTTCAATGCATTTTCTGACGGGTATCCTGTTTTTTGCAGAATATGCAGGCGATCAGCATGCCGCCTTATATTCCCTGAGCTATAACGGCTCCTATCTGGGTGTGGAATTTGTGATCTGCGCTGTCATTGTCATGCTGCCCCAGATGAGAAATATGATAAACCGGCTTCAAAGCACCTATAGCAATAAGTAAATAAAGATTGATTGCATTTTTTATTTTACTTATGACCATGAAAAGTGTATATTACTATTGTGAGATCCGATTCTTCACGCAAAAAATCAGACAACAGGTTTGAGCCGGTTTATGCCGGCCGGTCAAAGGAGAGGGTATTATGGTAAGGATGGTAGGAACCGTTGTAAGGGGAATTCGTACTCCAATTATCAACAAAGGGGATAACCTGGAGCAGATTGTGCCTGATTGTATATTGAAGGCCGCTCAGTCAGAGGGCTTTACCATACAGGACAGGGATATCATTGCTGTTACTGAGTCTGTTGTAGGCCGTGCTCAAGGCAATTATGCATCTGTTGATGCCATTGCAGAGGACATTAGTGAAAAGTTTGGCGGAGATACCATTGGCCTGGTATTCCCCATACTCAGCCGCAACCGGTTTGGAATCTGCCTGCGGGGCATTGCAAGGGGAGCATCCAAAAAAATTGTGCTTATGCTCAGCTACCCCTCAGATGAGGTAGGAAACCACCTGGTCAACCTGGATCAATTGGACGAAAAGGGTGTCAATCCCTGGTCCCATGTGTTCACCGAAAAACAATTCAGGGAAATGTTCGGCAGCACCAGGCACACCTTCACCGGCGTTGATTACGTTGAGTATTACCGTTCCCTCGTGGAAGAGGAAGGCAGGGAATGTGAAATAGTTTTCTCCAATAATCCCCTGACCATACTGCAGTATACAAAGAGCGTTCTTACCTGCGATATCCATACAAGAGCCAGAACCCGGCGCATCCTGACAGCCAATGGAGTCGAAAAGGTATACGGACTGGAAGATATTCTGACCCGGCCTATCGGCAGCAACGGATATAATGAGGAATACGGGCTGTTAGGCGCCAATAAGGCAACAGAGGATGAAGTTAAGCTTTTCCCCAGGGACAGTCAACTGCTGGTTGAAAGAATACAGGCTGTCATGAAGGAGAAAACCGGAAAAAACGTAGAGGTAATGGTATACGGAGACGGCGCCTTCAGGGATCCCGTGGGCAAAATTTGGGAGTTGGCGGATCCGGTGGTCTCTCCCGGCTATACAAAAGGTTTGGAAGGCACCCCCAGTGAGCTGAAGCTTAAATATCTGGCAGATAACTTCTTTTCCCATTTGAAGGGGGAAGAGCAGAGAAAAGCCATTGCCGAATATATAAAAAACAAGCAATCCGATTTGGTGGGAGATATGCTGTCCCAGGGTACCACCCCCAGACGGCTGACTGATTTAATCGGCTCCCTCTGTGATCTTACCTCGGGCAGCGGCGATAAGGGTACACCTGTGGTATATGTGCAGGGCTACTTCGACGATTTTACCAAATAACAGTTATTATATTGCCTCAAAATCCAATCCGCTGCAGTCGGGCTGAAACCTGTTGCAGCGGATTTGCTTTTACCGGTACCTGTTTTCATAAATCTGTTACTATCCTTTAAGCCTTTCCTCAAGTATTTTTCCGGCAATATTGGGATTCACCCTGCCCCTGCCGGCTTTCATAATCTGCCCCATCAGAAAGCCGAACACTTTGCTTTTACCCGCCTTATATTCCTGAACTGCGTCTGTGTTATCAGCCAGCACAGCTTCCACCAGTTCCGCAATTTCATCCTGCCCGCTTACCTGGATCAAATTCTTTTGCATGATGATACCCATGGGCTCCCTGCCTGCGGCATGCATATCATTCAATACTTCCTTGGCCGCATTTCTGCTGATCCTTCCCTCATCAATCAGCCGAATCAGCTGAGCCAGTGACCGGCTTCTCACAGGGCTGCCCCGGTCTTCCGATGGTTTCCACAGCCTCAGCAGCTCTGTGATAATCCAATTGGAGGCATCCCCGGGCCGGACGCCGTAAGCTGTCACCTCTTCAAAATAATCTGCCAGGGCCCTGCTGCCCGTCAATATGCCTGCCTCGTAGCTGCTGAGCCCGTATTGTTTTACAAACCGCTCTCTTTTCTGCCCGGGCAGCTCGGGAAGATTTTCCTCCAGCCAGGAAAGAGTCCGGCTGCTTCTGAGATCAATCGGGGGCAGATCCGGCTCAGGGAAGAACCTGTAATGGCGGCCTTCGTCTTTGAAACGCATGGGCTTTGTGATGCCCTGCCGGCTGTCCCACATTCTGGTTTCGCTGATAATCTCATGGGACCTGTTTGACAAAAACAGCTTCTTCTGCCGCTCCTGCTCATACTCCAGGGCTTTTTGAATTTCCCTGAAGGAATTCATGTTCTTGATCTCAACCTTTGTACCCGGCTTCCTGCTGCCGGTTTTCCTGACTGAGATATTGACATCACAGCGGAGAGAACCCTGCTCCATTCTGCAGTCCGATACACCCAAATATTCCAATATGGCTTTCAGCTCTTTCAGAAAGGCAGCCGCGTCTTCAGGAGATGTCAGCTCCGGACGGGTGACAATTTCAATAAGGGGTATTCCTGCCCGATTGTAGTCAACAAGAGTAACCGGCCGGTCCTCCGGATGAATCAGTTTGGCAGCATCCTCTTCCAGATGGATTCTTTCAATGGCAATGCGCCTATATAGGCCCTTTTCCGGCGAATTGTCCGGATCCTCCAGATCCAGATACCCGCCCTCACATATGGGTATTTGATGCTGGGTAATTTGATAGGACTTGGGAAGATCGGGATAGAAATAGCTTTTCCTGTCAAAGCTGCTGACAGGATTGATTCTGCATGACAAAGCCCTGCCTGCCCGTATTGCCAGCCTGACCGCCTCTTCATTCAATGCCGGCAGTGCACCCGGCATGCCTGCGCAGACAGGACAGATATTGTGATTGGGCGGATCACCGAATCCGGTTGAGCAGCCGCAGAAGAGCTTGGTTCTGGTTTTCAGCTCCACATGGATTTCCAGGCCGATGATGGTTTCAAACAAACCGATCTGCCTCCTTCCATACAGGCCTAAATCCGGTTAATGCCAGCTCCTGCTCCAGACTGTATGCAGCCCGAAGCAGCCTTCCTTCCTTATAGTGGTCTGCTGCCAGCTGAAGGCCTATAGGCAAAGCGGAAGAGCTGAAGCCACAGGGCACGGTAACAGCAGGGATTCCCGCCATGTCCATCATCATGGCATAACCATCCGTTACAGAAAAGCCATTTGAATCCGATAAGACAGGCAGAAGCATTAAATCACAGTGCCGGAAGGCTTCCTTCCAGGCATTCTGAACTCTCCTTCTCACCTGAACCGCCTTTCGCAAACAGGCAGCACCATGCTCTGTGGAAAGCACATAAGTTCCAAGTATAATACAGCGCTTTACTTCCATCCCAAAGCTTTCCGTCCTGCTTCTTATTATCATCTCATTTAGGTTATGTTCTGCTTCATCCGGCGGCATATCTGAACAGTACCCGTAATGCATCCCGTCATATCTGGCCAGGTTGGAACCAGCCTCAGCAGATGCTATAATCTCATAGGCAGACAGGCAGCCGTCAGCCGGGGGCAGGGACATTTCCCCTACTTCAGCACCCAGCCTTTCATAAATCCTTATCGCCTTATGAATCGCAGCTGCTAGCTCCTGATTCTGCTCCCGGATACATTCCGTCAATTCCTTGGGTATGCCTATCCTTAGGCCCTCTACTCCCTTACTTAATTCTTCTGTATCAGATGTATTGACATTATTCCGGATAATTTGAAATGCCAGAGCACAGTCCCTGGTATCCCGTGCCATAAGTCCGATTTGATCCAAAGTGGAGGTAAAAGGGATCAATCCATATCTGGAAACAGCCCCGCAGGTGGGTTTGAGCCCCACCAGACCATAAAAGGCGGCAGACAGGGTTACAGCACCCCTTGTGCCGGAACTTAAGGCCAGAGGAGCGAAACCTGCTGCCAAAGCCGCAGCCGAGCCGCAGGTTAAATCGCCATATGCCCTGCTGCCCTTTCGTAAGTTGCCGAAGAAGCATGCTGCCTGATGGGCTGTACCTTCAGTGCTTGCCCCGATGGCAAATTCATTCAGACCGGTCTTGCCGATTATTAGGGCTCCTTCAGCCTTAAGCCTTTCCACCGCCGCCGCATCATAAGACGGAACAAAGTCTTCCAGTGCCCTGGAAGCACAGGTTGTCCTGATACCCCTGGTACAGATATTATCGGCAACAACCAGGGGAATGCCGCCCAGCAGCCCGATATCACCGCCTCTGCTCAACCCTTCATCCAGCTTTTCAGCTTCCCTGAGGGCAGTTTCCTTGCAGACGGTAATGAATGTGCCAAGGCCTTCATCCAGTTTGGCAATCCGTTCCAAATAGTGCCGGACGGTTTCCCTGATGGAAAAATGCCTGTACCGGTATCCCTCTGCCAGCTCTGAAATTGTCATTTCACCGACATTATTACTCATCATGTTTTGACTCTTCACTGTCCCATCCCCCATCCGGATTCAGGGCCCTTGGCATAACTGCATAGTCATCCCTGATATGCTTCATGCTTTGGAGAAGTTCAGTCCGATAGGGAAACTTATCCGGCTCATCCTTGCGCAAGGCACAGCCTTCAAGCTGAGCTATATCGAGTTTCTGTGCCGTCGTTTCACACTGTCCCGTAGTCTCATCAAGACGGATATTATTCAGCTCTGCAAAAAGAGAACTCAAATCTTCCGCCAGTGCAGCTGCCTCCTGATCGGTCAATTTAAGTTTAGCCAGCCGGGCCATATGCTTAACGGTGTTCACATCTGTTTTCACTGTATCTTCCTCCCATCAGAAAGATATAGGAGCAGGTGCTGTGGACTTGCAGCTATCTCGGACGCTTTTCAGGATGAGTTTCTGAATCAGCTCGTTTTTCATATTCACCAATTTCCCAATGCAGTACAAATGTCAGACCTACTCTTATGGCTGCTATGCCTCCAAGGACAATCAGGTTTGGAATTGTCTTGGTTACTATACTTAAGGACAGCTCCGCAGCCAGTAAGAAGCCCAGGCTCATGTTCATACCCTCTGCCATGGTCAGGGATACCAGGTGGTTGTGAAACCGCATCTTCCCCTTGACAAAGTAGTATAAGGCTTTCACCCCTGAGGCAACAATTATAGCAATTCCTACAATCTCCATAGTGTAGGCCGTATAATATACCAATGTCTCCAGAATTTTATTCAAGCTTCCGTTCAAAATTGCTCCTCCCCCTGAATTAGTGCTGAAAATTTTATAATGCTGAAAATACAATATCTTATTATATAGATATGGAGCGGTTTAGTCCAGACCCACATCCAACAATGGATAGTTTTTGGCATCCAGATCATCGAAATGCCACCACTCGGTTCTGATGCCCCTAAAACCGCAGCTGACCATGACCTGGGTTAAATAATCCATATTTTTCTTCGCCTCCGGGGAATGATCGGCATAATCCCTGGCAGCCTTCTCTGTGAAATCATCAAATCCGGTGGGCATTTCCAGTTCATTGCCCTCCTGATCCATCAGGGTAATGTCTACCGCTGCCCCCCGATTGTGATTGGAACCCTTGTCCGGATGGGCAAGAAAGCCGGGCAGGGGCGAATGCTCCCACATAATCCGCTGAACAGACAAAGGACGGTAGGCATCCCATATCTTAATGGTATAACCATCCTTTTTGAATATCTCACTGGCCTGTATCAGCTTAACTGCTGTTTCCCTTCTGAGATAGGCCCTGCTGTTGTCCGGATAGAGCTGCCGTCCTGTAAAATTGTCTTCAGTCGCATAGCGGAGATCCACCACTATAGAGGAATCCAATGCCTGAATATCAACTAACCCGTTCAATACCTCCTTGCGGTAGGACGATTCCCTTTGCTGCATTTGCTGTCTAAGCAGGAGAATGTCTGCTTCCAGCCCGGCATTATCCTTCTCCAGCCGGTTAACCTTTTCCTGCAGATCTAAATTCTCCTCTTTCAGACTTGTGTTTGCCTCTTCCAAAGCCTGGTTTTTCTCTTCCAGCTGCCGGGCAGAGGTCTTAAGCACCTGTATATGCTCTTCCAGATGGCCGTTTTGCTCCAGGGCATGCTCCCATTTTTCCCGAAGGCTGCCTGTCCCAGACAAGGTCCCTAAAAATAATGTGAGTGAAACAAGAGCCAAAATGGAAATAATAATAAGGACTTTCGAGTGATGCCTTCCACGGACGGTTTTTGTTCTTCTGCCTTTCACGGTTAATCCTCCCTGCAGATTCCTTTATCCTGCTTCCGATATTCTGATTATATGGTAAAATAATACCATAGAAAGCACTGCCTGGGTGAGTAAAATTGCTTTGATTGAGGGCTTGGCATTCAGTTGATAAATAAAGCTGGCAGTGCTGCATCTATTAACTTGCTTTACATCTTATATTTTAATGCAAACAAGAGAGGAGATCCTATGGACAGAGTATTTGATTACGAAGATGTACAGCTTATTCCCAATAAGTGTATTGTAAACAGCCGGAGTGAGTGTGACACATCCATCAAGTTCGGACCCGGGAGATTCCGGCTGCCGGTGGTACCATCCAATATGCAGACTATTATTGATGAAAGTATAGCTGTTTTTCTTGCGGAAAACAATTACTTTTATATCATGCACCGGTTTAAGCCGGAAACGCGCCTGGAGTTTATACAGGATATGCGGGCAAGAGGTTTGTATGCCTCTGTAAGCGTGGGAATTAAAGAGGAGGAATATGACTTTATTGACCAGCTGGTGCAGAATGGACTGGTGCCGGAATATATCACCATAGACGTTGCCCACGGTCATTCCGATGCTGTTATACGCATGATTCGTTATATCAAACAACACCTGCCGGACAGCTTCCTGATAGCAGGCAATGTAGGTACGCCTGCAGCGGTCAGGGATTTGGAAAACGCAGGAGCAGATGCCACCAAGGTGGGAATCGGACCGGGCAAGGTCTGCATCACCAAGTTAAAAACCGGGTTTGGAACCGGGGGCTGGCAGCTGGCTGCCCTCCGCTGGTGTTCCAAGGCAGCCAGCAAGCCCATAATTGCCGACGGCGGCATCAGAACCCATGGCGATATTGCTAAATCCATCCGATTCGGAGCATCCATGGTGATGATTGGATCCCTCTTTGCCGGTCATGAGGAATCTCCGGGGATTACCATTGAAAAGGACGGAAAGCTTTATAAGGAGTATTTTGGTTCAGCCTCGGAATTTCAGAAAGGTGAAAGAAAGAATGTAGAGGGTAAGAAGATGTTTGTCGAGTACAGGGGATCCCTGAAGGATACCTTAATCGAAATGGAACAGGATCTGCAATCCTCCATTTCCTATGCCGGAGGAAACAAGCTGGAAGCTATTCGAAACGTGGATTATGTGATCGTAAAGAATTCCATATTTAACGGTGACATATATTAGCAAGTATTATCAAGGCCTAAGTTGGCAGCCAGGGGTTCATCAGGGGGTGCGGTGTATGGAGGGCACAAGGGTTCTGCTTAAGGAATCCCTCAGTCACAAAGACTATGCGGAAATTAAGGAACTGGAACAGATCTGCCTGCAAAAGGATTCAGGGATATATCTGAAGCTGGAGCTTGATTTCAAAATCCGCATGGCGGAGCTTCAGAATAAAGCGGCTGCACTGCCTTCCAGGGAAACAAACGAATTTTTCTGCTATTACAATGACCAATTGATCGGATATCTGGGCTTGTTCAATCTGGGAGGCAGAACTGCAGAGATGACGGGCATGGTGCACCCCAAGCATCGCAGAAGAGGTGTCTTTACAAAGTTGTATCAACTGGCACTCAATGAGTGCAGGAAAAGAAGCCTTTCGGAAGTGTGGCTGGTTTGTGACAGCCGCTCCGCCTCCGGTCGGGCTTTTCTTCGTCATATACAGACAAAACCTTCTTTTTCTGAATTTTTAATGGTACATGCTCTTACTGAAAGCGGCAAGCCAGGTATGAACCGGACAGCCGGCCAGGAGACAGAAAAAGGCAAATTAAGGCTGCGTAAAGCTGCCGAATCCGATGTTTTGGCTATTATGGACATGAACTGGAAGTGTTTTGACGTAACCGGATTTATTGGAATGATGCCGGAGGAAGAAGAAAAAATCAACCGCATTACCTATCTGATTGAAATGGAACAACAGGATTCATGCAATGCACCGGGTTTTCAGGAATCTCAGGATTCCCGGAATTCTCAGCTCATAGGTAAGATCCGGGTGGAGCAGTACGATGACAGCTGCACATTAGGCGGCTTCTGCATCCTGCCCCTGTACAGGGGCAGGGGATATGGAAGCCGGGCCCTCATGGCTGTCATCAGAAATCTGACCCAGCAGGGCATAAGGCATATCCAGCTCTATGTGGATACCGGAAATCAAAGCGCCATACGCACCTATCAAAAATGCGGCTTTACTCAGCAAACCACACTGGAATACTACAGAGTAAACTGAGAGAGCCGAAGCAGTCCTATAAACCCCTTACCTGCAAAGCCCTCAGGGAATTTAATACAGCCAGGACTGTTACGCCTACATCCGCAAATATTGCCGCCCACAATGCAGTAATACCGGCAGCACTAAGAATCAAGACTGCAAATTTGACTGCAAGAGCCAGATAAATATTCTGCCGAGCTATACCCAGTGTTTTCTTAGCGATACGGATTGCCGTTGCTATTTTGGAGGGTTCATCGGTCATTATCACCACATCGGCGGCTTCAATGGCTGCATCGGCACCCAGCCCGCCCATGGCAATGCCGACATCTGCACGGGCAAGCACCGGCGCGTCATTAATGCCGTCTCCCACAAAGGCCAGGCTGCTTTGGGAAGTAGATTCCTTAATAAGCTCTTCCAGCTTTTCCACCTTATCAGCCGGCAGAAGTCCGGCATAGAACTTATCCATACCCAGCTCATCAGCCACCTTCGCAGCTGCCGCTTCGTTATCCCCTGTAAGCATCACAGTCTGCCGGATTCCTGAATCTTTCAGCTTCCTGATTCCCTTATGTGCATCCTCTTTGATTTCATCGGCTATGAGGATATATCCGGCATATTCACCGCCTACGGCTGTGTGAACTACCGTGCCGGGCAGTTCTTCCCGGTCATGGGAAATTCCGTTTGCAGTCATCAGCTTGTCATTTCCCGCCAATACTGCCTTTCCGTCCACTGTTGCCCGGACGCCATGGCCCGATATCTCCTCCATATCTGAGATTCGGGATGCATTTATTTCCTTTCCATAGGCCTGCTTCAAGGAAAGGGATATGGGATGATTGGAGAAATGCTCTGCATAAGCTGTCAGTTCCAACAGTTCTTCCTCTGTCATTTTCTCAGTCATTATTGTGTATTCCGGTTTATCTTCAAGCTGCTCCCTTTGCCCGGAGTCCTCATGATTCCAGGGGCGAATTTCCTGGACACGGAACACGCCCTTTGTTAATGTACCGGTTTTATCGAATACAATACGATCGGTTTTGGCTAAAGCCTCCAAATAGTTGCCGCCCTTAACAAGGATTCCCCTGGAGGATGCCCCGCCGATGCCTCCGAAGAAGCTGAGGGGAACGGAAATGACCAGGGCGCAGGGGCAGGACACAACCAAAAAGGACAGGGAACGATAAATCCAGTCGGAGAAGGAAGCACCTTTTATTAGAAGGGGAGGCAGCACGGCAAGCAACAGGGCAACAAAAACAACCGCCGGGGTGTAGTAACGGGCAAAGCGGGTAATGAATCTTTCCGAAGCAGACTTTTTGTTAGTGGCATTTTCCACCAAATCCAAAATTCTGCTGACAGTGGAATCCTCATATTCCCTTGTTACTTCTACCGCTATTGTTCCGCTCAGGTTGATGCAGCCGCTCAGGATCTCACTGCCCGGCTGTATTTCCCGGGGAATCGGCTCTCCTGTCAGGGCTGAGGTATCCAAAAGGGAGCTTCCCTCCAGTACTCTTCCGTCCAGCGGAACCCTTTCCCCAGCCTTTATCACTATGATATCACCAGGCCTGACCTCATCAGGATCCATTTGCACCAGCTCATCTCCATGCCTGACATTGGCGAAATCCGGTCGGATGTCCATCAGGCCGGCTATGGATTTTCTGGATTTATCCACCGCATAATCCTGAAACAATTCTCCTATCTGATAAAAGAGCATAACAGCCACTCCCTCAGGATACTCCCCAATGAGAAAGGCTCCGATTGTAGCAATGCTCATAAGAAAATTTTCATCGAATACATTACCATGCAGTATATTGCGGACTGCCCTGGCTACGATGTCCCAGCCGACAATCGCATAAGCAGTCAGAAAAAGGGCAAGCTGGGCCCCTTTCATATTTTTCACAGTCAGAGCGGCTGCAATCCAGATTGCTGCCGATATGCCTATCCGCCAAATACGCCTTCTCATTACCCTTTATCTCCTTCAAGCCTTAGTTATTCTGACATCCGGTTCCAGTTTTTTTATTATTTTCTCTGCCTCCTGAATAATGGCAGGCATTTTTTCTTCTTCGCCCTCAATAATCAGCCTTGAGGTCATGAAATTAACAGTTGCATCCTGGACGCCGTCCAGCTTGCAGATGGCATTTTCCATCTTTGCCGCACAATTTGCACACCCCAGGCCTTTTAATAAAAATTTCTTTTTCATGGTAGTTTCCCCCTGATGCTTGTTGTAATATTTAGTGGAATCATTACATATGAACACTAAAGCAATTGTTCAAGTGTTCTGTAAAAAAAGAAGATGATACATTGGCTATTTTTCATTAATATGGCTCATACCCTGTTCAAGTATCTGCTGAACATGATCGTCATCCAGAGAATAATAGACCACCTTGCCGTCTCTTCTGTTTTTGACCAGGGCAGCCTGCTTAAGCACCCGCAGCTGATGAGATATGGCGGATTGGGTCATGTTCAGGAGATTGGCAATGTCACAGACACACATCTCGGATTCGGTCAATGCCCAAAGGATCCGTATTCTGGTGGAATCGCCGAATACCTTGAAAAATTCTGCCAAATCATAGAGGGTTTCCTCCTGGGGCAATCTGCCTCTTACCCTGTCTACGACATCCTGATGGATGATATCACAATCACATTTTTCAATGGGGACATTGCGCCTTGCCATGGTATCACCTTAACCTTCCCTTATTCCAGACATATGAACCAGTATTCATGTATCCTGATATCATTATATGCTGAGCGGTTAAATATGTCAATACTCATATGAATATTTGTTCATGTATTAGTTTATATATTTATTTATATATTTGCCTGACCTTGCGATGCATTTTAATTGGAAGCCTCCTCCAGTAAAGGTGAATACATCATTATTGCGGAGTTCTTAATAATTAGCTTTTCCTCTATCAAATTTCCCCTAAGATCAAATTTCTGCTGGTACAGTTCATTGTGTCTGGTGTATCCTCCCCAAGGCTCGCTCTTCATTCTATGATTTCTTTCCATTACCTTAAATTTATATACAGGCTTTGATGATACACGCCATTCCCCTTCAAGGAACTTATCCCCGACAGATACAAGAAGCTGATAAGTGTCCTGTGTATTATTTTGGATCATCAGGTCACCATGGGGATAAAAGCAGGTTGCCCCGCTTCCGAAAGGCTGTGTTCTGTTGGAATCGGGAAATACATCGTATCCATGTCTGTGGCGTTCAATAACCGTCAGCGGTGTATGGATTGTCATCCAAAATATCAGGTTGGATAATTGACACAAGCCTCCGCCTGTCCCTGCACGAAATTTTCCGTTTTCCAGAATCATTCCATCAACATAGCCTTTCCTTTTCGACGGCTTTCCAATCAGGTACCAATAGCTGAAAACCTCCCCCGGCCGGATAATAAGTCCATTAAGCCTTTTGACGGCAATTTTCAAATTGGTTATTTTATTATGCTGCAGCCACATATCCACATCTTTGAGCCTTCTAAGCAGAATTGTTCTATGAGAAAAGTACGAAAAAGGCAGTTTCTCCTGCTGAAAAGCGGATGCAAATATTCTGTTCATTCTGAGCCAAAGCACTTTCCGCAGCATCCCATAGCAGGCCTTGCCCAGCTTCAGCCTGATATATGAACGTTTTTTAGGTTTAGCGATTTCAGACATATCTCACCTCTAAAAATACTGCATACACTATCTATCTGACCAATTACTATATCATTATCTATTGCTGATATTTGTTCGATAAACACAAAGCATGGATCTCATTACCCATATATTACACTCTTTGCCATCAAGCAGCAATCAAATTGCCGTTTTTCATAATATAACTTCCTCACGCTGCTGGATATTTTGAATAAAAAGAGGTTATATATAAGCATACGGCTTTTCATGAAAGATTTATTCCCGGAGAGGAGGTTGCTTATGAGCTTTTGCTTAGGATGGCAGAATGCTTTTGATGCAGTAGGAATGCACGGCAGGAGGTGGTTTTCTGATATGATTCCCATGCGCGTATTGGGCAGCGGTTTATTAATGATGCTTCTTTGGGTACTTCTGATAATCGGAATTATATTTTTAGTTGTCAGGCTGTCACGAAGCAATTCCGATTCCAGATATGTACATCAGGCAAGACAGGACAATGCGGTCAATATTCTTCGTGAACGTTTTGCACGCGGCGAGATAAGTCAGGAGGAATATGAAGAAAGGCTGAAGATATTGAAGGAAGAAAAATGAACCCAACATTTTTCCATGACTTCTGACCCATATTACCTTTTCCATTCTCCAACTCTCCTTCTAAGTTATTTATTAAGAATGTACACTTAAATAGGCAGCCAGTCTGCGTTCTATACTTATTTTTTCTTTCATTCGGCAATTCCACATAAATATATTCTGCTGTGTCACTTGCGCGTATATCCTGTCAGCCCATATGACCTGCTCCGCAGAATCGTTCTTTTAAGTACTTTTTCAGTGGAGTATCAGAGATAACTTCTATAGCCTCATCCCAGTATCCGCCGAAAAACTTACAGTTTTCTGACTCTGTAATTATTGTTCTCCAGCTTTCATGCAAAGACTTTCCAGCCATATTTCGCAGTCCCGGGGAAAAGATCAGATGTTTCTCTGACAGATAATTGAGTCCTGCATTCTGGGAATGTGATAAATGGACAATCCGATAATCTTCTACCAGGATATCCGAAGTCAAATACATCGGCGTTGTTGTTTTTGCTAATAAAGTCATCCGCAACAGCTGATAGAGAGGTTCATAACCAAGATCGGCCAGCCCGAATGTGTCCTCTGACCGCATATCAAATGGAAAATCCTTTGCCTTTCTCAGATTTGCCAAAACAGTCGAGTATCTTCGTAAACGTTCATTTCCCCTAAGACCGCCAAACTTATGCGTATATGTCCTGCCATGATATGTTTCAGTGAATTTCCACTCAATTAACAGCTGAGTAACCTTTCCCTCTGCTTTGGCCAAAATATACGCATCAACGCTTGTCCGATGTTGCCCTCTTTTACCCCCGGCTTCATTAATTGGTGACTTAAGCGGGCCTACCCATTCAAAAATTACATTCCCCTCATCGTAATAGCATTCACCATTAACATCAACCCCCGATGGGAATGGAATGATTTCTTCGACATTGAGTCCAAAATGATTTAAAAACTTAATAAGGTCGCTTTTATTTTCTTCTTTTCCTAAATTGCCCAGCACATTAATACAGGATGCTGCACTGCTTCTGACATGAGCGAGCTCTGTGTGAAGTTTGACTCCGGGATCTATACGACTTAGAATAGATTTATCAAGGAATTGCATATCTGCCCACTTTGATTGGTACTCATCTGTTAACACCATAAAGCTATTCTTCAGATCAATCACCCCTTATTGGTTCATTTCAGCTATCGTTTATGCTTTACTTACACCGCTGAACCGGGCTTAAAATTTTGTGTTTCCTCAAAGCTGGGTTATGTGCACTGGATCTGTAATAGCTCCAAAGCTCTTTTGTAGAGGGGATCGAATTCACAACCGCAGCTGCCACACTGTTCATCAGCTTGTTCTATTGCCTTAACCAATGTTGCCTTGTCCCCAACCCCCGACAGATAATCCATTGCAGGCTTATCAATCAAATCCCAGCCGGACTCCGCAAACTTAGTAAGTATATTTTTTAATTCTTCTTTCATATTGTTCACCTCCTCTTCACTGCCCTATTTAATCGAATAGCCGCATTTTATATCAAGCGTCAATACATCTTTATTCATTTCAAAGAAAAGACCCTTAATATCAGCTATTATGTCCTCGTTCTCCCTATCAATCAGTGAAATATACTTGCTGCCGCTCTCATAAAAAGAAATCCTGTTGTATGGTTTTTCTCTGCCCTTGTGATTTGTTTCAACGTTCAACCGGGCTTTTATCTTGTTCTCAATAAATCTGGCAAAGCCCTCTTTCCATTCCTGCCATGCAAGATACTCAAAATCTGCCTTTTTTAATTCAGTGCTCAGCCTTGTCCGAATCATTTCTGCCCTGCTTATATCAAAATCATCCAGTGCGCTGATGTATTGTTCAAATAAGCCGATAAAGGTCTGATCATCGTACGGAAATGGATGGGTTATCTCCCACATGTAATTATTCTCTTTCCGGTAATATTCGGATATGGCAAGCTGCTTTCTTAACTCCATTTCACACTGATTGTACTGGGCACAGTGAACAAACTCATGAAGAATTGTTATAAAGCCGTCCAGTGTGTCAAATACCTCCTCAGTGATTATAGCAGATATTTTATCTCCATAGCGTTCCAACGGAAACGCTGCCCGCACACCATGGGGAATAGGAAAATGACAAGGTTCAGTTTTTATTAACTTATATTCATTGCCATTTAGAGTAACATCATAGATGTGAAACAAATCATCTTTTACTATGGTGATAGGATAAGAGAAACTAAATAATTGGTGAACATTTTGTACACCAGATTGAAACTCCCTTAACTTAGCCAGCATAGTTAAAATATTTTCCTTATCCACTCCTGCATTTCCTCCTCCGTTTTTCAGATGCTGCCTAATGTGCAGGCTGACTTCCGCCGCTCTGTATTAATGACTCCAATTTCGGTTCAACCTCTCCAAAAAAGGTTAACCTCACCTCACATTAAGCCCTTGTTAAATAACATTCTTCCGGAATATTTGCCTGCCTTACCTATAAAGCAGAATCACGTATAACAGAATGACTGTAAATGTAGAACTCTTCCTGGCTTGGCCGGTATTTTTTCTCCAGGGGTTCAAAATCCTCGTCAAATCGCTGGGCTTCCTGTTCGTTTATATCTAATACAGAACTTTGATGATATACCCATTTCCTTCCATCCAAGGCACCGGGTTTTAATTCTTTTACCAGCATTGCTGTCGGATATGCCCCGTTATCAAGACATACATTATACTTGATACAGCTCTTAAAACCCAGACTAACATAATTACCGGGGTTTCCGAATATTACAATCACATCATAACCGAGTTCTGCTGCCTTTTCAAAGGAATACTCAATCAGCTTTTTCCCATATCCCTTTCTCTGATATTCCGGCAGGATGCAAACCGGGCCGAAAGTCAGAATATCTTTTTCTTTCCCGGATTCATCGATTAGTTTTGCTTTAGTATACATGATATTCCCGATGACTTCATTATCAACCTCAATCACAAAATCCAGCTCCGGAATATAATCATCGTGGGATCGCATAATATGAACCAAGTAATGCTCAACGCACCCCGGCACATATAAGTTCCAGAAAGCCTTCCTCGTAATTTCTTCCACTCTTCTGTAATCTGTTTCTTTTTCATTCCTGATATTAATCATCTTTTTCATTAACAAACCTCCATAGTTTACTCACAAAATCAGTATTATATTTTTCATTATGATTATCCGCTGAATTAATACCTGCTTATATATACCTTGCCATATCCTGAACAAATGCAGTAACCTAAGCAGTTATTTATTATTCGAAGGTGTATATCTACGGGGAAACTCCGCTCGGGCAAGTCCTGTGTATTTTCTGATAAAATTACCTTGGCACTTCATTATTACAACCCTGTTAACAACCTACAACTAATGAAGCAACACTAGTACCTTAATCCTGCTCCAATACATTGTTTTGTAAATGGGTTGAAGTAGAGAACAATGGGACCTAAGAGTCCATCCTGCACTGTTCTAAAATGAACACGTACTGCATACCCTCCATTTAGAAAAATGAGGCCATGGCTGATTCTTCCGCTTAAGTCAGGAGATTTATGATAAGATTCAGTATTCAGCTTAACTAGCTCAACATCGGCGCTTGCCCAATCTATGATTGTACTGTCCTTTCCAACAGTTTCCCAAGCTAATTCTCTGTAATATGCTTCGTTTATTCTTGTTGTAGAATAACCGATATAAATAAAAAGGATGACTAAAACCATCAATACTGGAACAATTATTTTTCTGATTATATTCATTATGGACTCCCCTTAACTATCTATATATATGGTTTCATCCTAATTGCATTACAGAGACTCTCTTCTTGTACCATAGTGGGAATACCTTGTTATAGGAAGTAGTGACCTTAATCTTAGTGAAGTACCTCAATAAGTATTGTTACTTGGTTCTTTAGCCAATTATCGCAAACGTTTCTATAATCGCTGCGGCTATAAGCAATACCACGCACAGGGATAGTATAATCGTTTCTGTAATGCTGGTTTTAATATCTTTAAATTTACGTATTTGCGACCATTTCTTTGCCGGAAATGTATCAGCAATAAGAAGAGATTTTGGCAATGTCACTGCACAAGTTAAGGCATATGCCGTTGTTTCCCATATCCCTATTCTAAGATATTGAAGATTCGCTGCCTTAACGCTGGCAAATGGTATCTCAAATCCATTTGAACCTGCAAGCCATCCAATCATTATGCCCTGAACAACTAAGATTATTAACCCAGGCGTAATTATATTGAACCTTACAAATACATTACCCAGAATTATCAGTATGCATATAAATAAATTGCTGACAATAATAAATAGGAAAGTTGACCACCAACCTCCTACCGCAGCTGCAGCCGATTCTACCTCAATAACATTGGACCAGGCATCTTTATTAATTATATAGCTGATACCAAAGGCAAGCCATAATATGCATTGAAATACCAGCCATATAATTACAGAACGCTTTATTGCGCTTAGCTGATAGATATTGCCTATCCTTTGAATAATACTGTTTTCTGCTTTTTCTTCTTTCATAGCAACCTCCCATAAATTTGTATTTATCATAAAAGGCTAACAAGTTCCCTTAATGTAACATTAGATTGTTTTAAATTTCTCAACGATAAACTTCCTGAAAGCATCAGGATCATCCACATCTTTTTTTCTTACCAATGATGCTTGGTTGGCTGTTATGTAAAAAATAAAATAGTCTTTACTTTCCATCAGGCGATAAAATTGGCTGTACTTTAACTCACCTGTTGACTTAAGTGCCTTATTCTCCATTACAATTCTGTCGTCAAAAAACTTTAGAGTATTAATGCTGTCGAAGGCACCTGTTTTGTCGGTCTTTATCCTTTGAGAATTTCTTTTTTCGATTTTTAGTATAACAACAATAACAGCCAGTGCAAAAAGCAGAATCCAGCTTATAATCAGCATAATAAAATTAATGCCGCCGCTATCCAGGCTGACTATTATGCTTCCAACCAGGGAAATTAATATCAAGAAAGGTATGATAAGCTTGTTTCTCCTAAAGGTCGCAAAATACAAAAACTTCCTATAGTCTTTCCTTGTCATAGTTGTATTTATAATAAATTTAGCTTGTTCCATTTTCATCCCCCATATTGATTCATTAATTGCTTATAGCCTATTTGCTTGCAAATCCGTCATAAACTGCGGGCTTATCAGCCTTACCGCAGATCCAGCCTTAAATATACATCCCCGTCTTCATCTGTTTCGCCGGTATCTATGAAACCTAATGAAGTATACAGTTTATTTGCTATAGTATTATCCCTGCTGCATGATAAAACCACCGCATCAGCAGCTCCATAGGGATATTCTTTCATTATTTCTATCATTTTTATCATTGCCTGTTTTCCATAGCCTTTTCCCTGATATTTACTGTCAATCATCATCCTTGCTAAGTAAAATACATTTTCAAAATCCTCAGGATCATTTTTATCTATCGGCTGATAAACTGCCATTATGAACCCTACCATGATATTATCATTATAGACACCATAAGTGATGGGGGTGTTCATTCCGCTGTTTTTAATTGCATATGCCTCAGCTAAGCTAAAAAGATTAGAAGCAATAAACTTGCTTTGTTCCTTATTTAATTTTAAAGCAATGCATTCTTCAAAATTATCTTCATTGATTTCTTTTAGTTCGACCATAGCATCCTCCATCAGCCAAACATCTTTCAGGCAAAATATCAATGGATAAGTAAAAATGGTATCCACCATGGAATCCCTTATAAATGAAACCCGAATACTCTGTTTGATGACCGGCTATTCTTTTTTTGCTTCAATCCATTTGCCATATTTTAAGATAAACCTGGCAATTAACTGTATAGCCCATACCACCAATATAAAAGCAATAAGCTGAACATAAAATATACTTCCAAGTACTTCTATATGAACAGATTTTGCCGCTTCTGCAGCAATTATAAGGCCGCCAATCTCTGCTAACCAAAAAACAAGGCGCCAAGGCAAACTTAACTTAATTTGGCGGCCGCAGTTGTCACATAACAAGCTGCGAAAAAATGGCTGAGGCATTCGGAAGGAATAACCTGCTGCATAGGTATGCCTGCATTGTTCCTTATCAGTTTTGTTCATCTTTTTCACCTGCATTCTGCAAATAATGTTAATTTTGTATTATTCTTTCGTATTGTCATAACTTCACGAGAAGTTCTGCTGCACTTGTTATCCTGCCAATAGTAACGAGCAGTATCAATAACAATATATGGTTCTAATTACGTTCCTGTTTAAGCATTCTTGATATGGGGTCTGGATTTATTTTACAACATATTACCGGCAAATACAAAACTTTATCAAAAACAATAATAGTTGTATTTTCTCAAACAATATCTATTCACTCCTATGACATAGGTTAATACATTCATAGAACTTAATTGAGTGAGTTGTCATGTACACATATTTGATACAGCGGTTTGAAAATATTTTACGACGCCTGCTGAATAACTGCAACACCTGTTCATCTGTAAATTTCCTCGTCTTCTATCATTTGTATAAGCTGATTTGCATAATCTACAGCCTGAGGGAAAAAGGCTCGAAAGTCGTTCTCCAGCCCTTCATAATTGTTTATAAGATCCATTATCGGCTGATTCATGGGACGCCTCGAATGTGCAAACCGCCTGGCAATATTGTTCACCGCCTGCTCTATGCCCGATATTTCCCGGTAATTCAGAAGCCAATTTTCTTCTGTAAGATAGGGCATTATTCTTTTCAGCTTGCCCGGAAGGATGGTTATATTCCTGTTCAAAACTTCATAAAAACTGTGCACATATTTTTCTAAATGTATTCCAGAATATCCTTGCCAGTTTTTAGCCAAAAAGTGATCATAGAACATATCCACTAAAACTCCTGCATAGCGTCGGTTCAAGTCAGAAACTCTTCTTCTGCTTATTAAAAATATCGGATGCGAATCCGTAAAGGAGTCGATCTTTCTATGCATATGTATTCCCTGTCTGATGGTATCCTCATAAGCAGGTTCTTCCGACTTTCTGACAAAGTCGCCCAGGAAATTACCAAGAAGCAGCTTTTCGCTGCCGTGGTCTGCCAGATATATATGGGCCAAATAATTCATTCTTCCAATCTTCCTTGTCAATGCCAAAGCAGCTGATTGTACACTGACTAATCAGCTGTTCCGGTGTTTTTCCTATAATATACCCTGCTATAGGGCAGGTCAAGCGAAGGTTAAACTGCGTCATTACGATATATACCTCAATACTGCCTAAAGAGAAAAAAGGAGAACAGGGATGCCTTTGACTTTCCCTGTTCTCCATATCATAACCAAACTTTGCTATACTTAATAACCGCATGAAACGTATCAGATGCAGCGTACGGAGTTAAACCCATGATGAACTGCCTTCAGGATGTTATCCGGCACTTCTGCGTCTCCTACAATGGCACATTCCACCTTACCGTTAATGGCTTCATACAATGAAGTGTTGGAACGATATCCTGCTGCTATGGCTACAGTATCTGCTTCGATTACTTCCTGCTTTCCGTCCTGCTCATAGTAGACCTTGTTATCCTTAAATTCGGTCACCTTCGCATTGGTGATGGCTTTGACATTACAATCCTTCATCAACTGACGCAGGGACTGATCATTGTTTTTGCTGTGCTGTACGGTCATCAGTACTTCCGGAAGCATTTCTATAATAGTAACCTCATCAGCCTTTTCGGCACAGTGGCATGCTGTTTCACAACCGACAAGCCCGCCGCCCAGTACAACAACCTTCTTGCCATAACTCTTACTGTTGGTTAACAAATCATTTGCACCGACAACAAACGGCTCATCAATACCCTTGATGGGAGGCATTATGGGGCTTGAACCTGTAGCAACAATAACCTTGTCAAAGTTGCCGGCAAGCACATTTTCAGGAGTTGCTTCCTTCATGAGGGATACCTTTACCCTGCTGCGATGCAGCTTATTGACCAGGTAGTTCACATAATCCATAACATCTTTCTTAAATCTGGGTCCTCCTGCTGCCAGCAGCAATCCGCCCAGTTCGTTTTTCTTTTCCCAGAGTTCTACCTGCATACCTCTTTCAGCTGCTGTAACAGCTGCCATGATACCGGCCGGTCCGCTTCCTACTACTAAAACACGTTTGTTTGGATCCCCGGGCTCAACAGGATAATAGTCTTCTGCAAAGGCATGGGGGTTAACTGCACATTGAAGTATTTTGCCGCTGAAGCCTGCATACAGGCATTCATTACAGCCTATGCATGGAACGATGTCATAGGTTTCATTTCTTTGAACCTTGTTTACCCAATGGGGATCACTTATTGCCATGTGACCAAGTCCGATATAATCAGCCTTGCCTTCTCTAAGCGCTGCTTCCGCATGTTGGGGATTTTGCATTTTACCCTGAGACATAACAGGTATATTTACATTCTTCTTAATTTCATAAGCTACATCCAATTGAACCTGTGGAGGCTCATATACAGTATTGATTGCCTTGTACCATGCTTCATAACAGCCAACGTCTACGTGGAGAGCATCCACCCCGGCCTCCTCCAGTATTTTGGCCATTGCAATACCTTCATCCATTTCCCGGCCGCCGGGCACGCCATGATAAGGCGTAAACTTAAATAATATGGGGAAATCAGGACCTACTGCTTCCCGTATTGCTTTTACGCATTCCACTGAAAAACGCATTCTGTTCTCAAGGCTGCCGCCATATTCATCTGTTCTCTTGTTCCATAACTCGGACTGGAATTGATCCATCAGATAGCCGCCATAACCATGGAGCTCAACAGCATCCACCTCTGCACGCTTGGCAATAGCCGCGCCTTCTGCCATTTTTTTAACAAGGAACTGGATGTCTTCCTTGCTCAGCTCCTTGCACTTAAGTTCAGGAAACCAAAAAGAATCTACTTCGCTGGCAGCATAAGGCCTTACATCCGCAGTGGTAAACTGCATCCGGCCCAAACCCGGTGTCAGCTGAATGCAGAGCTTTGCTCCCTGATTGTGAATTCTTCGGGCCAGGAAGTTCAACTGCTCAAAGGATTTTGCAGTTTCCAGGATATTGCATGCCTTGGCTTCATACTTGGTGGTTACCTGGTTTGCACCGGTAATAATAAGTCCAAAGCCGCCCTTTGCCCGTTCTTCATAATAGCGAATAGAGCGATCCGAAAAGGAACCGTCCGGATCCGTGGATGTACCCATGGGAGCCATGTAAATTCTGTTCCGCAGTTTCATTTTGCCTATCTGGGAATGTTCTAAAATTTTCATAGAGTTGTTTCCTCCTTTTATATATTTGAAATTCTGCTTGTTTTCTGCTTGTTGAAAAACCTTTACCTAGGTAATAAATTTTCTTACTACGGTAAGGATAACACATAGTTAAATAATTGTCAATCTTTTTTCCAAATATTTTTTAGTTTTTTAAAATACACTGGTTATCTCCGATACAAGGCCCCGGTCTCGGCTCTTTTTCTTATTCTTGAAAATTGATGTTTTTGTTGCTATGATAAGAAGACAAGTTCATGGAAGGGCGGAATTGCTCATATGGCCACCAAAGACAAGGTTTTTAGCACAGCAGTAGGACTGTTCATAGAAAAGGGATACAATAATGTCACAATAAATGATATATGTGATGCCTGCGAAATAACTAAACCAACTTTCTACTATCATTTTAAGTCAAAGCAGGATATCATTCTGCATTATTACGATCATGTTATTGAGAATCTTACACCGGTTTTGATTCAGATGCTGGATACTTCCAGTCATTGGGAGCAGATTCTTCTGCTCTTTGACAACCTGGTAGGGAATATAATGGAATTAGGCAGCGATATCAACAGTCAGCTGCTCATCATAAACCTCCAGGAAAATCAGAGAACCTTTGATCTGAGAAGGGATCTGGAAGAACTGGCAATAAAAATTATAGAAATGGCACAGGAAAAGAACCAGATTCGTAATAAGAATAATGCAAAGCAGCTGTATGAAGCAGCTGCCTACATGTTCACCGGCTATGAATTTATGTGGTGCGTTTTGAAAGGGGATTTTAACTGGAAAGAGAATTATTACCGTTCTCTGGAAGCCTTGTTCGATGTGGAGCCATCCTTAAGAAAGTACAGTTAGGATCACCTGCCTAAGTTTTCCCAATGGCTGTATGCTTCCTTAAGCTCTATAAGAGCACTGGATTTATCCTTTGTTAATACAGCACCCTGCAGACGAGCCAGGCTGGTAGTAAAGTAGTTGATTTCATCCCGTTCTACACTAAATTGAACTCTGCGTACAACTTTCTTCCATGCAGCCTCCAGATTTAGCGTCTCTGTTTCAACTGATTCCCAATTTTCGGCTTCTATACTTTTTATTATAGCTTCAATTGTTTGAGGGATGTTATCGTCTGTCCCCAATGGTTGTTTTAAATAGTCTCCGCTAAACATGACCATAATGAAAATAATCAATGTTACGACAGGGATTGCCATAACCAAAAATCTTTTCAAAATACCATCTCCTAGTAGGGTCCCTTGTAATCTCCGATATCGGTAATTTTCTTTATATGATCTTCATATTTGTCAACGTAGAGGCTGCCTGCGGGGTTTAAAGTTACGAGAAAGGCTTCAGACGGATCCTTTAATCCATGCTTTTTCAGCTCATCTGCCAGCCACTTTCTATCCTTGTTAAGCTGCCTTAAATTTTCCTCAATTATTATCCCATCGTATACTAATTCGGTACTAATGCCGGTTGCTTCAACTGCTATATTCATATCCTTTGGGGTTAAGTATTGATGCTCGGGTTTTTTTAATACCGACAGTTGGCCGTTGGGCTCCAGGATGGCAAAATCCACCTGCTGTAAATCGAAAACATCTTTATTTCTTAGCAGTTCCAGTATATCGGAAACCCTAAGCTGCATTTTCTTAAGGGCACTTTCCATTATCTTGCCATTCATGATTACTATGGTAGGCTCACCTTCAATATATTTTGCCGCATATCTCCATTTTAGTGTAATGAGTTGAAGTAAGAAACCTAAACCAGCCCAAGTAGCAAGTCCTACCCAATGCGGCCAGGCTCTGCTTGACAAATCGACAGTTAGTTCAGATGCGATAGAACCGATTGTAATGCCCAGCACATAGTCGAAGAATGTCAGCTGACTGATCTGTTCTTTTCCAAGCAGTCTGGCAAAGATAAGAAGCGTAAAAAATCCAATTATACCTCTTACAATAACTACTAAGCCCTCTGACAACCCTCTATACCTCCAATAACTAGACGTTACATCTATTATTCGGCATAAAGCAGTTTTCATACTAACACAGAAACGAAACATCCTGCATAAATCATAGGCATATAAGCAGGTGCTTCTTCCTCCTCAAGAAATTTGTCGGGTTTTCAGTCTCGCTTTCAACTCTAACATGCCGCGCACAAAATCATTCTTGCCTCCTTGAGCCGGATGTCGTACCTTTTCGTGCTGAATACCCAGCCTGTTGAGGCTTTCAGCCGCTTTGTTGCCAATGGCAACCACCTTATTAATATTGAATAACTCTAATATTTGGAGGAGCGGCTTCTCGCCTAACAGTAGTTCCTTTTTTAGCGGCGGTCGGTTGCTTAATTCATTTTCCTTCTTATGCGGGTGAAAGGGAAATGAATTCCAGGACAACACCATAATATCTAGTTGTATCAAGGTCTCCCATATGATTGTTGCTGTTGCTTCCTTCATCAGCCTGTCTTTTTCGGCAGCCAACCTGTAACCGTTTTGCCTGCCGAACAGATTGAGCCCTTTCATATTGTTCATCAGCAGATGCTCGCTGGTAAAGGGGACGCCGGTAAGGCGGCAGCCTCTGTAGCCGGGTGCCTCTCCCACCAGCAGGATCTCAGGAGATATCCTTTTCATCTGTTGCAGATAAATATAAAGATTGCTCCTTCTTATTGCATTCTCCGCTTGTTCATATGAATATTGGTTGCACACATTAGGTGTGACTTCCATCGCTGCCAATTCTTCTACAAACGCTTTTATTTCCTTCATGATTCACCATCCTGAGTTCTATATGCCATGCTCCTGTGGATATAATTCATTTGTATATATTACTGCTCGCTTTATCATCTTTCTTAGTATATCAATATTAACATCATCTAGTTTGTTTATATAGACACAGGATTTTCCTGTTGTGTGTTTTCCGAAATCCTTTAATAATTGCCTGGTATCAGAATCTTCCGGAGCCAAGTATAAGCTTATCTTAGCTTTTCTTGGTGAAAAGCCGACATATGGAGCATCACCTTCATGTCCACTCTTATATCTATAATGGAATGAACCGAATCCAATGATGCTTGTTCCCCACATCTTTGCTTTATACCCAGTTGCTTCTTCAAATACTTCCAAGAGTTTATAGGCATCTTCCCTTTTCTTGGGCTGCTCTACATTCTCTATGAACTCTATAACACTGGCATCATTTTCCTTCATTTTTGGTTCGTACAATAAAATCTCTCCTCAATACTTAATTGTTAATATATAGATACCCGTATAAAGGGATTTACCACTTGATTAATCATATCATATTTGAGTCATCGGACCTGAGTCATCATATATTTACTATCCTGTCTATAAGCGTTCTTTTCTCCCTGACGATATAGTAAGTAGTAGTTGCCGGCACAACTCCATCAGCTTGTTAAAGTTTTGAAAGGATTTGCGGTTAGGCTCAACTTTGTTCATCAGGCTTTTCATCATGTTAAATCTCCTCCTCTGAATGATATTATTACTAAGTTGAATTTTGGCTGACTTAGTATGGCTCAAGTATAACAGAGGAGAAATCAAAAAGAGGGCAGCTCAACTACCCACTTTTTACATAAAATCAATGATACTTAAAATCAATTATATCGTCCATTTCATCCGTAGTTACATCCTACTCACCTATAATTTTGACCAATACCCTTTTCGATCTTTTTCCATCGAATTCACCGTAGAAGATCTGTTCCCAGGGGCCGAAGTCTAACCTTCCATTAGTGACCGCAACAACAACTTCTCTTCCCATAATAGTTCTCTTCAGATGGGCATCGGCATTATCTTCATATCCATTATGGGCATATTGGTCATAGGGTTTCTCCGGTGCCAGCTTTTCCAGGAATCTTTCAAAATCGCTGTGCAGACCGGATTCATCATCATTGATGAAAACACTGGAAGTAATATGCATGGCGTTGCATAACAGAAGCCCTTCCTTAATGCCGCTTTCCCTTAAGCATTCTTCAACCTGGGGCGTAATATTAATAAAGGCTCTCCTGGTTCTTGTACTGAAATACAATTCTTTTCTGTAGGATTTCATTGGTAATCTTCCTCCTTCTGTTTACCATATATCTTTTTTTGAATATCTCTATATTATCAATAAATCTTAATATTTTCCTCGTTCATAGAATCTTTTATATGCATACTACTGTTGCTCTAGTTCCGTTTCGATTTTGACAGCATCATATTTCCCGGGCATTATACCCAGTTCCCGCGTATTCGGGTTTCTTCCAAGCATTATCAGATACCAGGCTGTAAGCACAGTGCCTTTGCATATACTGGATATGCTGATCGCCCACCATACTCCGTTCAATCCCAGACTGGTGGATGACAAAAGCAGTGCTGCCGGGATTCTCAGGCCATTCAGGGTGATTCCCACTACGGAAGGAGGGATGGTTTTCCCCAATCCATTGAAAGCGCCTGCAGATGTTGATTCAATGCACATGAATAATTGGGACAGCCCCAGTATTCTAAGATAGACAATCCCGTACTTTATGGTCTCCTCTTCCGATATGAAGGCGGAAAACAAGGGCCTGGCAGCGAAGATCAAAAGTACAGTGGCTATTATTCCGATTACCGACATGATCGACATCCCGGCAAAATAACCTTTTACCACCCTGTCCCACTTTCCTGAGCCATAGTTTTGCCCCACAAAGGCGGCCATAGCAGTCTGAAAACCGCCTGCCGTCATCCAGGACAGGGACTCTATCTGCGAACCTACCTTCTGTACCGCTATGGGAATCGGCCCCCACTGGGAAATAATCCGCGTTATCACCATTGCAAATCCGGTGAACAATCCGCTTTGGAGGGCAGCGGGCAGCCCCAGTTTTACGATATGCCGGATATGAGACAAATCGGGAAGTTTTAAAAGATGTAAATCCGAAAAAAGCTCCTTTCTCTTTGCGGCGGTAATTATGAAGGTTAAGGTAACCACTGCCTGTGCCAATATTGTTGCAGTTGCAGCACCTGCCACCTCCAGTCTGGGAAAGGGGCCTATACCAAATATCAGCAGTGGATCCAGAATTATATTCATGATCAGCCCTATAGAATTAATCATAAAGGGTGTTCTGCTTTCACCGTACCCATTAAATATTGCGGAGAATATGGGGTTTATAAAATAGAATATAAGACCGGAGGATATAATCACCAGGTAAGTGATTGAATCATTGACAATATCCGCTTCTTTAAGGTTGAAAAAACCAATCAGGTATTTTCTGAAAATAATGAGAGTCGATGAATAGAGGACAGCCAGGAAAATTACAAGCTGAATGCAGTGTCTGATATATTTCCTTGTTCCCTCAGCATCCTTCCTGCCTGTCGATTGTGCAACTCCCACTTCCGCCCCGATTTTGGGTATCAGTATAAAGGCAGCCGCCAGCCAGACATAAAATCCGGCTGCCCCGACTGAAGCAACCGCCCTGGACCCGAGTCTGCCCACCCATAGCATGTCTGTCAGATTATATGCCATTTGGACAAAGGATGTCCCCATAATTGGGATGGCCAATCTGAACAATGCCTTTGGTATACTTCCCTGCGTTAAATTATTTTTACTATTCATATCCTGTTCCGTATTTTTCATTTACCCTCTTCCATTGTCCTGTATTGTAAAGTGCTGCCGGCAAGCTGCCGGTTATTTGTGATACGGTTCTCCCCTGGCAATACGAAATGCCCGGTAAATCTGCTCCAGCAGTATCAGCCTCATCAACTGATGGGGAAAGGTGAGTCTGGAGAAGGACAATAGCAGATCAGCCTGCCGGATGATCCCCTGATCCAAACCAAGGGAACCGCCTATCACAAAATCCAGTTGACTGCGGCCGGCGAGACCATAATCCTGAAGTACAGCTGAAAACTCCTCAGAACTATAGGATTTACCCTCTATGTCCAATATGACTTTTACGGCACCGTCACGAAAATGCCTGCTGATCCGGGCAGCCTCTTTTTCCTTTATAATGGCCTCTTCAGCCTGGGACAAGTTATCGGGAGCCTTCTCGTCCTCCACCTCGATAATCTCTATTCTCGCATATCGGCTGAGGCGTTTCATGTATTCCGAAATACCCTGAATCAGATATTTTTCCTTTATCTTACCTGCACATATAAGCCTTATATTCATTGTCTCTCTCGTTTCTGCTGCCTTAACAGGCATCTGTCTGCTAAATCGGTATGGGATGGATCATCTGGATTACTTCGAGTACAAGAAGAACAATAATAACTAAAATTGCCAGCACTACCGGTAATACAACCATCAGCCGGTTGCCCTTCTCCTTAACAGCAGTGCCTGCTGCCAGTTCTCTTCCTCTTCCCCTGGTAACGATATGGAAGCCTGCAAAACAGGCACCAAACAGCAGCAAAGCAAAAAATCCGGTGATTGCCCATGCAATGACCATCATGATAAGCTCATCACGGGGTATATCGGTAAATGAAGCGGGCATGCCTTCCAAATCAACAGGGAACAATTTGAACAGCATATTGGAAAGGAAGGCAAAGGTAACAGCGATGGCATTGTTTGTAAAGTGGAATATCATGCTTACCCATATGGAATTCGCCCGGTAGGCCACATAACAAAGCAGGATTCCCAATAAAATGATGGCAGGAATGGATACAATGCTCACATGCAGAAATGCAAAGAGGACACCGGTCAGCAGAATAGATGTGAGCCTTCCATACCTTTCATATCCCCTTTGTATAACCCCTCGAAAGAGTATTTCCTCCAAAACAGCAGGCATAACCGCGATAACACCTATAGCCATCAGGTAATGCCTCCCGCTTTCTATAGGCGGGATGGCCGTTTGCTGCGGTGTGCCGAATCGACTGAGGAATATAAGCCACAGCAGGTTAATAAAAACGATTACAAAGTATCCAAAAACCGCCATTCCCATGGACAGCAGAATCTCAGCCAGACTGATCTTCTGAAGCCTGAGAGTGTACTTGATGTCTTTTCTGAACCAAATCAGGTAGACCGCAGGCGGCAGGCCTATGGTTATCAGCTGAATCAAAAACATATAGATATAATAGCGATCGCCTTCCATGCTGATATACTGTGTCAAAAATGAAGACAGCAGCATAAGCAAAAGAACTGCCAGATACAGAATGCCGCCGGCTGCAGGTGTGGGAGTATTCGGCTTTTTCTGTACCTCTTCTTCAAATGATTGTACCATTATATCCTCCATAGTCATTCCTCCCTTCCCGATTATCATATCTTATTAATTATATTTCGTAAATAGGAAGCGCAGAATAAAGAACTGTTGACGGCAGCAGGTAATAAAGCTGATAAAAAAATCCCCCATTGAAAGGGGGATTTCTGTTGTTCAATCGGCCAATGGCACCGGACTGCGCTCCAGCTTTACGCTGAACTCCATTTCCTCTCCGTCCCTAATGACGACAACCGGTACCGTATCCCCCACATGATGCGAGTAAACAGCTGTTCTAAGCTCCAGCATCTTTGTTACAGGCCGGCCGGCCACCCTGATGACAATATCGTCCACCCTGATGCCGCTTTGATATGCCGGGCCCCGGGGATCCATATTGACAACATAAACACCGTCAATCAAGCCGTCGGTCTGTTTATAGTAATGGGCAATGGATTTGTCGTAACCCACTATGCCAATGTAAGGAGTTTCAAATCCTCCATCCTCCAGAAAGTGCTGTATAATGGGTTTGGCTGCATTGATGGGGATGGCAAAGCCTATTCCCTCTGCCGAAACCACCTTTACGGTGTTTATTCCGATAATCTGTCCGGCCAGGTTCACCAGCGGCCCGCCGCTGTTGCCAGGATTGATGGAGGCATCGGTCTGTATCAAATCTTCCATGAAGTTCAGGCCTCTTTCGGTCCCTACTTCCACGGTACGATCCAGGGCACTTATAATCCCTGCAGTAGTAGTGTGCTGAAACTGAAGCCCCAGCGGGGTGCCGATTGCAATAACAGGATCACCCACAATAAGTTGAGAACTGTCCCCCAGTTCAGCAGCAGGCAGATCAGCAGCCTTTATTTTAATCATGGCCAGATCCAGAGTGGGGTCGGTCCAAAGCACCCTTCCCTTAACCTCATCCCCATTGTGCAGAATCACAACAATCTCTGCCTCCGTTGAAACCGCTACATGGTCATTGGTCAGCACATGGCCTTCCGAACTGACGATAAAGCCGGAACCAATCCCTTCCACCAGCGATTCCGTCCCGAACTCATAGCTTCCCTTTCGGACATGGGTAGTGGAAATTCCCACTACGGAAGGACTGACCTTTTGCACAGCCCAGGCTATGGTGCCTGATTGCACAGGCTCTCTTACAGACTGAGGCTCAACAGAGTGCCGTGGGTATGGGGTTTCCCGGTACCGGTACTCTTTACCGTCACCGGAAGGTTCAAACATGCTGCAGGAAGACAAAAAAACCACTGCAGCAATAGCAATGATTTTAAAAATGATTTTAAATAGGTTATGGTGCAAGCCATTCCCTCCAGTCGATTCCCGTCATGGCCTGCTCCGGTCAGCCCTTTATCCGATATGATACAGATTGCTGGCGCGATCCCGGTAGGTCATATCCACTTGAATATCCTTGCCCGGCTGCACTCCATTGCTCACCAGAATATCGGTAACGGTCTGATATGCCAGCTGAGGGTAGTTGTTTTCCCGGCTCAGATGGGCAAGCAGAACATGGGTGACCCTGCCCTTAATCATTTCCAGCAATGCCAGACCCGAGTCCTTATTTGAAAGATGACCCTTTCTGCCCTGAATCCTTTTCTTTAAATGCATGGGATAGGGCCCGGCCATCAGCATATCCGTATCGTGATTGGCTTCCAAAATAACCAGATCCGAGTCCATAACGGTTTTAATAAGTTTGTTGTTAGTGTGCCCCAAATCAGTGATTATACTTACTTTTCTGTTTTGGTAATAGAGGCTGAAGCCAACGGGATCGGCTGCATCATGGGGAATCTTATAGGGCTGAATATTGACATCATCAATATAAAAGTCCATGTTGTTATAAAATATTCTTCTATTGTAAGGAGCCACCCGGCCGATTTTATCCTGCATGGCATTCCAGGTTTCTTCATTGGCGTATATGGGAATGTTCAGCATTCTGGACAAAACCCCTGCTCCTTTAATATGATCAGAATGCTCGTGGGTTATCAGGATACCCTTCAGCTCCCTGCTGTCTATGCCTATATGTCTAAGGGCAGAGATAATACTTTTGCCGGGCAGTCCGGCATCTACCAGTATATGCGTTTTTTCTGTTCCTATATAAGTTGAATTCCCGCTGCTCCCGCTGAAGAGCGAGCATACCTTAAAGTTCATTGTCGTCCCCCGGATTCTCTATAACATTCTGTAACATACTGTAACATGTTAATTCTATTATACTAAATTTCTTTTATCTGCCGCATGATGTCTGTTTATTACCCATCACGATGCTTTTCAATATCCATTTTATTATAATATATAAACCTGTAATATTCCACTTGTCTGAAAAACATTGCATTCTAAACATAAAAAATAAAAGATGCACAAGATGTAAAAATTTCATCAAAGCAGTCTGTTACAAAATTATCATATAATGGTATAATGAACCGTGTAGGTTGAGAATATCACAGTCGGTTATCAAAACATATCAAAAAAGTAGTGAATGCCTAAGGAGGACAATTATGAATTACGGTCAAAAAGCATTAGCCCTGCATGAGAAAGCGAAAGGTAAAATTGAAGTGCGATCAAAGGTGCCGGTAAATAACAGAGACGATCTGAGCACCGCCTACACCCCCGGTGTAGCAGAACCCTGCAGGCAGATCCACAAGAACCCGGAGGATGTGTACAGATATACCTCCCGCGGCAATATGGTAGCCGTGGTATCCGATGGTACGGCGGTTTTGGGCCTGGGCGATATCGGCCCGCTGGCAGCCATGCCGGTTATGGAGGGAAAGGCCGTTTTATTCAAAAGCTTTGCCAATGTGGATGCCTTTCCCGTCTGCCTGGACACCAAGGATGTGGACGAGATAGTGCGTACAGTGGAGATTCTGGCTCCTTCTTTCGGTGGCATAAATTTGGAAGATATTGCCGCCCCCCGCTGCTATAAGATAGAGGAGGAGCTGAAAAAGCGCCTGGATATTCCCGTATTTCATGATGATCAGCACGGCACGGCTGTGGTATGCAGCGCAGCTGTAATAAACGGAATGAAGATTCTTAAGAAGAATATAGAGGATATCAAGGTTGTCATAAACGGAATAGGCTCTGCCGGTTCTGCCATAGCCAGGCTGCTTCTGCATCTGGGTGTAAAACGCATGGTTCTTTGCGACAGGCATGGAATTTTATATCCCGGCAACCCGGTCAACGACTTTATGCAGGAAGACCTGGCCGCTAAAACCAATCCCGAGGGCACAAAAGGAAGCCTGGCAGATGCAATGAGAGGCGCGGATGTCTTTATCGGCGTTTCCGCACCAAATATTGTAACAGAGGAAATGATATGCTCCATGAATGAGGATTCCCTGGTTCTGGCCATGGCCAATCCCGATCCCGAAATAGATCCTGTACTGGCTAAAAAGGCCGGAGCCCGGATTGTGGGTACAGGCAGATCGGACTATCCCAATCAGGTAAACAATGTATTGGCTTTCCCCGGGATATTCCGGGGTGCCCTTGATGTACGGGCATCCGATATAAATGAGGAAATGAAAATTGCAGCGGCTTATGCCATTGCTTCCGTTATCCCCGATGATGAACTGAATGAGAACAATATCCTTCCCGGTGCCCTTGATGAAAGGGTAGCACCTGCCGTGGCATCCGCAGTCGCAGAAGCTGCCCGGAAAAGCGGCGTAGCCCGGTTATAGGAGGGCACTTTTCCTTTTTGCAGTAAGTTCTCTGAACTCTTCATCCAGAGCCTGATAGTCCGGCGTTCCCGGCTCAGTTTCGCTTAATCTGCTCAGCACTGCAGATATGCGATTCTCCAGCAGCATGCGTTCTTCCTCCGGAGTCAGGCTCTTTTCTGTCTTTTGGGGTCCTTTTGCTCTTTCTGCCCTGTTCAAATGTTCCTGTTTCTTTAAGTATTCCTCCAGGCCGTGTTCCACCCGTTTAATTCTTCTTTCATCAAAAATCAGCAGCTTGCTGCAGATTTTCTCCAACATATATCTGTCATGGGTGACAAGCAGTATGGTACCCTCATAGTCCTGCAGGGCGTCCTCCAATTGTTCCCTTGTGTATAGATCCAGATGATTTGTAGGCTCATCAAGTATCAGCATATCATATTCACTAACCAGAAGATTGGCCAGCTTGAGCTTTGTTCGTTCCCCCATGCTCAGATTCTTAAGAGGCTGATGCAAAAGCAGTTCATTCAGTCCCAGGTTGGCCAGCATGGTCCGTATTCTGCCCTGCTCCTTTCTGCCGGATACTTCAAACAGATCAAGGGCCCTCTTCTCCTTCTTAAGCTCAAGTACATCCTGGCTGACATATCCTATCTTTATCGAAGGAGACACAAAAAGCCTGCCTTCCACCTTTTCCATTCCGAGGACAGCTCTTACCAATGTGGTTTTACCACAGCCATTGGGCCCATATATGCCCATTCTTTCCCCCCGCTGCAGATAAAAGCTGCTTTCCTCAAACAGAACCTTTTCTCCGAAGCTTTTTCGTATTTCATAGGCCTCCAGGATCCTTCTTCCATGGGCATCCTTCTGACTGAATTCAAAGGAAATAAGAGGCTCTTCCCCGGGTCTTTCTGCTCCTTCACTTCTCATCTTCTCCAGCCGCTTCACAGCGGACTTAACCTGCCTGTCCATCTTCTTTGCCTTAACCCGGAAATATTCCTTTGTACCCATTTTGTTACCGCTTTTGGCACCCTTTTTTGTCGACTCCCTGTGAGCCTTGCCCGCCCAGGCCTTAAGCCTTCTTATCTCCTGTTCCAGTTTTTCCTCCTGTTTTTTCTGGACTTCATAGGCGTGAAGCCGGGATTCGTATCGTTTTTTCTTCTCATTGCGGTAAAACGTATAGCTGCCCTTGTACTCATGAATCACACCGTTTTCAATCTCAAGAATGCGATTCACCGTTTTGTCCAGGAAGTAGCGATCATGGGATATGACAAGAATTGTTCCCGGATAACCCTTCAGTTCATCTATGAGCCATTGTACTCCCTGAATATCCAGGTGATTTGTGGGTTCATCCAGAATCAGGAGTCCGGGCTTGGCTGACCAGATATGGGCCAGGGCCAGCTTGGTCCTTTCGCCTCCGCTCAAGGCCTCAAAGCGTTCATCAGCCCACTGATGCACCTTTTCCGTGCCCAGTTCGCTGGAAAGGTGAAGAAATTCCTTTGCCTGATTAAACACGTCCTGCTCCCGGCATAGCTCATGCAGCAGTTCAGCGGTATAGAAAACCGACTGCCGCAGATATCCGATTTCCACATCCTTTCTGTGCCAGCGAACTTCACCCTCATCAGCCTTCAGGTTTCCTGCGATTATGTTTGCAAGGGTGGTTTTACCTGCCCCGTTTTTTCCCACCAGCCCTGTCCTTTCGCCTTCCTCCAGGTCCAGGGTGACGGATTTCAGTACCTCATTTATTCCAAAATTCTTTTTTATATCTATGCATTGAAGCAGCAGCATATAAAGATCACTCCTTCATGGCAATTCAGCACCCCGCTTTTGTCAGCACTGCTTGCTTCAGCGTCAGGTTCTGCGGGAGCTGTTTTTGCAAAACAAAAGAACTGCTAATGAACAAATGTCCAATAACAGTTCTGTCTCAAAGGAATAAAAAAGCAGATGAAGAAAATTAGATACTGTATGACAATTGTCCCTTAGCTGGTGATTGACGCATAATAAAAAAGCACCGCAACAAAGACATACAATACATTATGTATGCCTTAAGCGCACCGCAGTCTGCTTGCCCACTGCACATGCATCAATCAGATATTTTGATTATCCGGCTAAGAAACAAATCCTCATTTCTTTCTCCTTTTCTCCTGTTTTACGTATTATGTTGTCAATCCAATGGCTGTCTTAAGCTTCCTTTAACCACAAAATAATGAATAAAAAACCATTGCATAACCGATTGCATGACCAATGCCAGTCTAAGAACTCATTCTACCTTACGGCTATATTGGATGAGATAACCTTCAAAAGATTCTCTCCGTCCTTCAATCTCCTTATATCAGCCCCGATTGCTGACAGCTTCTTTTCTATTTTTTCGTAGCCCCGATCTATATAGTGAATATTTTCCACCTCTGTAACTCCCTGTGCAGTCAGCCCGGCTATAATAAGCGCCGCTCCTGCTCTCAGGTCCGTAGCGGACACCAGGGCTCCTGTGAGAGCGTCTACTCCCTCAACGATGGCCACCCTGTCCTCCACCTTGATATTGGCCCCCATTCTGCGAAGCTCCTCCACATGGCGGAAACGGTGGTCAAAAAGGCTCTCTGTTATGATACTGGTACCTTTGGCAATGCTGCACAGAACTGATATGGGCTGCTGCAGATCCGTCGGGAATCCGGGGTATGGCAGAGTTTTTATGTTGACCTTTCTGGGCTTTCTGATTCCTCTAACCCTGATATAGTCGTCCCCTTCAATTACCTCCATACCCATTTCCAGCAGTTTGGCAGTAGTGGATTCCAGATGCTTGGGAATGACATCGGCGACTACAACGTCTCCACCGGTGGCCGCAGCTGCTATCATAAAGGTGCCTGCCTCAATCTGATCGGGAATGATGGTGTATTCGCAGCCGTTCATTCTGTCCACACCTTTGATCCGGATGGTATCGGTGCCTGCACCTTTTACACGTGCTCCCATGGTATTGAGAAAGTTGGCCACATCCACCACATGAGGCTCCTTGGCTGCATTGACGATGGTAGTGGAACCCTCAGCCCTTACAGCAGCAAGCATGATATTGATGGTAGCGCCAACGCTGACAACGTCCAGATAAATCTCGTTTCCAACCAGCCTGTCTGCCCTGGCCTTAACCACTCCATGCTCAATATCCACCTTAGCACCAAGTGCTTCAAAACCCTTAATGTGCTGGTCAATTGGCCGGGCGCCGATTTCACAGCCTCCGGGCAGGGGGATTTCAGCCTCGCTGAATTTTCCGAGCAGTACCCCCAGCAGATAATAGGAGGCCCGCATCCTCTTCGCCATATCATATGGTGCCTTATTGCAGGTCACTGAAGAACCGTCAATAACGGCACAGCCTCCGCTGTTTAAAGAAACCTTGGCACCAACCTCTTCCAGTATGTCTGCCAGTATGATTACATCGTCTATATAGGGTATGTTGTAGATGGTACAAGGTTCATCTGCCAGAAGAACAGCAGGCATAATTGCCACAGCTGCGTTTTTTGCCCCTCCTATATGAACTGTTCCGGCAAGCGGTTTCCCACCTGATATATGAAATTTCTCCAAAAGCGTGCCCCAGCCTGGTGACTAAGGGCTTCACCTCCTGTATTCATTTGTCAGCCAATGCTTTTTGCATTTTATGCTGCAATTCCAATAAAGATTGCAGGTTTTTATGTGGTTATTATAACATGCCTGTTTTACATTTGCATTAAGAAAGTATATCATTCCGGCTTTTTCTACTTATTTTTCGCATTCAAATGTAAAATTTGCATTACACTCATCATGATGAGTAAAGCCCGCAGCGGACGCCGCGGGCTCTTTCCTTCATTGCTGCCGTTATCAGAAAGGCGGTAACTATCATAGTAAAGCTTTATGGGAGATAACTGAGAGGGTTCTTGGGATTCCCATTTATGCGTACCTCAAAGTGCAGGTGGGAACCTGTGCTGTTTCCGGTACTTCCCATATAACCAATCAACTGCCCTCTGGAAACTGATTTCCCTTTGGAAACAGCTATTTTACTCAGGTGAGCATAATAGGTTACCATACCGCCGCCGTGGTCTATTTGAATCAGGTTGCCGTAACCGCCTTGCCTGCCGGTGAATATCACTTTACCCGATTCGGCTGCATAAATTGGAGTTCCCTTGGAATTGGCAAGATCGATTCCCTTATGAAGCCTGCCCCAGCGCTTTCCAAATCTGGATGTCAACCTGCCTTTTGTAGGCCAGGTCAGCCTGCCGCTTCCTCTGGATACTGAAGCCGGAGCCGCCTTTGTTCCCTTCTTTACAATTTTGTTGACCGGTTCCTTAATAACTTCCTCAGAGAGTACTTCCTTTTCCTTTTGAATTCCGTTTACCTTTATAAGACGGGCCTTTACCATGGCTGTGCCTTCCTTGCCCTGCCTTACAACCTTGGTCTGGTAGGTATACATGGAGCTGTCCTTCTGGGTTTCGGTTTGATAGGGAATGGATTTTTCATATTCCACTATCTCGCTGGTTACTACATTAAGCAGGTGCTTCGGATAGGAAAGCCTGATGGTTTGTCCCAGTTGCAGGCGATCAGGATCCAGGTCTGAATTCATTTCCTTAAGCTCCATATAATTTACCTGGTAAGCTTTGGCAATGGACCAGAAGGTATCCCCTTTCTTTATGGTGTATTCCTCCACCGTTTCCTGTGCTTCCTGTACTTTGGCCATTACAGCCTCCACGCTCTGAATCTCGGCAAAAGGTACATATACTGTATCAACTCTGATTTCTTCCTCAAAGCCAACTTCTTCCACGGAGCCTGCATCATCCGAGACTGCATCGTCCGCAGCAGCATCTACAGCAGCATCTACAGCATCATCCATATAAGGAGCCTTGACCTGGTCCAGCAGCTTTTCTGTATCTTCCTCGGTCTTAAAAATCCCTATTTCTTCATCATCAGCATAAAGGGCATATGCCTTTACAAGTATTTCTGAGTATTTCCGTAAGGCTTCCTCCAGTTCATCCTTGGTGGACAACTGCTCGGGTGAAACAGTGACCTTTTCGAAGACAGGCTTGTGCTTCAGAGAAACCTCTATGCCGTAAAGCGTTTCTGCATCCTTCAGGACTTCATCCATTATGCAAAGCGCCGATGCCGGAGCAGAAACCAGTCCTGCTTCCTTTCCGTTCAGGAGCACTCTGTGTGCCGTGACAACGGATGCGATTGTTTCTTCCGTTTCCGCGGTGGCTTCCTCGATATTTCCTATCATGCCCGTGGTCAGAAAAAGCCCCAGCAGGAGCAGAACGCTCAGCTGCCTGATGCCTGTACTGAGAAAGCTTGTCCTAAAGACCCTGGACCAAACCGGATGCTTAACAACAGAACGGCCAATATCCGAAGCTTTCGATATGCTTTTTTTCCAAACAGAATATTTTTTGAGAGAATGAACAATAGAACGGGCAATATTCGATATTTTCGATATGCTGCTTTTCCAAACGGTTTGTATGGCTGCATAAAAGCCTGAATTTAAAATTTTGTTAAAGAACTTGTCCAGGTCGGGACGGCGGAAGAAACTCATTACCTTAATACTCCTTTTGATCTCTGACTTTTGTTTCTCACTTCTATTATACTTGTACCAGTTAAAACTATTACGAAATTGTTACAATTTTATTTATTCGACGTCGTATTTAAAAATCCTTCTTTAATAAAAAATTAATTTATTTTAATATTTACCGATTTTGGTAAATTATTCATATTCTTTTGCCTGATCATACAGCCATTGATCAAAATGCGGCTGCCAGTCCTGTTCCGTTACCTGATTAAAGGCCCTGATTAAGTCCATTTTGCCCGCATTTTGAAACCGGTGTCTGTGAAAATATATCCTTATAGCCTTATAAAACAGCTCATCTCCCATTTCTTCCCGCAGTGAGTGAAAGAGCATGGCTCCTTTTCCGTAAACCAGAAGATCATAATGCAGCCAGTCACTAAACTCATAGGCAGGGCGATGGATAGTTTCATCCACCTGCCCGTCCTCGTAATAGACCTTCAGATATCTGTACTTTCCTTTTCCAATCAGACTGTCATATACTTCTTCTTCTTTTTCTCTACCATAGCGATGGCCATAGTAGAGAACAGTTGAATACTCAGTCAATCCTTCATCCATCCAGGCATCCCGGATCTGATCGCTGCCTACCAGGCCGTACCACCATTGATGAGCGGTCTCGTGTACGGTT
>FZPS01000187.1_pt77 | contig 40138 bp, 31 predicted proteins | sample 1817821 | NCBI WGS metagenome assembly FZPS01 (sample SAMEA104158645, study PRJEB21678) | metagenome | place: Germany | collected 2015-04-21 | reverse complement strand
TTGGTCACTTATACAATATCAAAGATCGGGCTCCTTTTCACTTAATTAGTGAAAGATTGATTGGTTATTTTTAATTGATTTGATGCGGTTTATTCAGGTTTTATGATTGGGCTATGAATAATCTAGGTTTAAGATAAATTGTTCTTGATTAATCTGAATCAGTCCTTCACCTCGGGCAGTGTGAAGCCATTGATAATACGGAAGACCTTCAGGACGATTAAACTGTAATTCCTGTGGATTATAGCCTATACTAGTCATATATAGTGGTAACGACTTTTCAATCGGGGAAAATGTATAGCGTACTTTTTTATTCAATCATACCCCACCTTTTTCTTAATCTATTTATGATTATATAAGTTTCTTTTGATCATGGGAAGAAATCAATGAGAATGTTGATGAATTTTCTGATGTTAGCAAGAATTTTTGTAGGATAGCTAGTATTATATTATTAATTGTTTTACAATAGGTAATGGAAAATAGTTAACCAATCAAAGGAGCGAATTTTTAGTGGCTACTCATGATTTTAGTAAAGAAATGAAAGTGTTTAGTTTAAGTTCAAACAAAAGCCTAGCAAAAGGAATAGCTGAACTTTTAGGTCTTGAATTAGGTAAATTGTCAATCAAGACTTTTAGTGATGGAGAAATTCAAATTAATGTTGAGGAAAGTGTTCGAGGCTTTGATATTTATATTGTTCAATCAACAAATGATCCATCAGATCAACATATTATGGAGTTACTGATTTTACTTGATGCTTTTAGACGTGCATCAGCTAAAACGATTAATGTTGTGATACCTTACTACGGTTATGCACGACAAGATCGTAAGACAAAATCACGCGAGCCAATTACAGCGAAATTAATTGCCGATATGATTGAAAAAGCTGGAGCAGATCGCGTTATCGTTATGGATCTACACGCATCTCAGGTACAAGGGTTTTTCCATATTCCTGTGGATCATATTAGCGGTCTACCAATTATTGCACCGTACTTTATCGAGAAAAATCTAGAAGACGTTGTTGTAGTAGCGCCAGATCATGGAAGTGTAAAACGTGCACGTCAATTTGCTGATATGCTACACGCTCCAATCGCAATCTTAGATCGCCGTGGACCAAGAGAAGTAGATCATCCGCTTCTTTCAGTTGTTGGTGATATTAAGGATAAGACAGTTATTCTTCTTGATGACATCATCGATACAGGTAGAAGAGTTTCAACAGGAGCTAAAGCACTTCATGAACATGGAGCGAAAGAAATCTATGCTGCTTGTACACACCCAGTTCTTTCTGGAATTGCGACACAGTATATCGATGAATCACCAATTAAAGAAATGGTGCTGACAGACACAATCTTTATCCAACCAGAATACCGTTCTGATAAAATGACGATTTTAAGCACTGCACCAATTTTCGCAGATGCAATCAAACGCGTTCACTTAGAAAAACCAGTCAGCTCACTGTTCAATTACTAATGATAAAACCTTCACATCGAGTGAAGGTTTTTTTACTTTTAGTATTGTGTTATGCGCGAAATCATAAATTTACGCTCGATCTACGAATTTTATGCGCGAAATTAATGATTTTCGCTCGAAATGATGAAAGACTTATAGTAAGGAGTGTGCATTTTTCTTTTTGTGTGCGAACGCACTATCAAAGTGTGCGAAATTTCAAAATCGGGTGCGAACGCACTATCAGATAGTGCGAAATTATAAAATTGAGTGCGAATTTCGGGATTTATGTGCGTACGCACCCAAAATGGATATTTCACCCAACACGACGCGTGAATTTTTTCCAAAAACAAAAAGCCCAATGCATGATCACAGCGTTGGACTTAAATTTAATCACTATTTAGCTTAGACTACTTGAAAATTAATCCATGTTTCGAAGGCTTCACCTGGCTCGACAACAATAATTCCCTCTTCACTAGAAAGGTCACCGTCTTTTGCAGTCCAAGGCTCGATACAAACAAAATCTCTACCTTCTTCTGACCACAATACAGTGTAGCGAAAATCTTTTGCCAGATCGATATGAACGTCAACATCTTCTAGTTGAGCATCAATATCTGTACGTTTATTTTCTAAAACGACGATTTCACTTAGTTTCTCTAAATCAATCTTACCTGTAAACGCTTTTGTCTCGCCGTCTTTACCGTCGTAATACACTTGTGCTCCAGTATCGATTGAAACAAATTTAGAATTTGTTTTAAAATACGGGTGCAAGCCTGGATAAATTGGCATAGGATGACGTCCCGTATTGCGATAAGTTTGATAAATCATGAGTTGATCGTCTTTAAGTGTGTAAGTGAAAATCACTTCAAAATCAAATGGGTACACTTCTTTTGTTCCAATGCTGCTCTCAAATAAAATAGAAATAAACGCTTTATCTTCGTCAGCATATGTCTCAATTACTTCCCATGGGTGAATGCGGGCTAGTCCATGTTCTGGCATTTGATATTCCTGGTTATTCCACTTATATTGATCATCAGGTAGTTTACCTGAGATAGGGAATAGAATCGGAATTCCGCCGCGAACATCTTGTTTACGATCGTAAAATGATTCATCATTTAAGTAAAGCTTTTCTTCCCCGTTTGTACCGTAACCAATAATAATGCCACCACGTTCTGGGCAAACCGTAATCCATGATGTACCTTCCTCGTTTTTGAGTTGGTACAGCTGAAACATTTGCTTTTCAAAACTTTCAATTTTATACATATGTTAGATATCCCCTTAATATTTTTAACTATCTATCTCTATCTATCTAATCAAATGTAGTCTAGGTAACTAAATACCTATAGCTAAATAAAAGCACAGTAATTACATTATACTAGATCTACTAGACTTTTAAAATATTTTTCGTAATTTTTTTTACAGAGAGTTAATAAAAAAGTCGAATATTAGTAGATTCAAATGAAAAAATCGAACCATCAACTCAAAATGGTCCGATTTTTATCCATGCTTATTACATCCAATTTACTTGTGTTAATCGATTAATAAATTCTACTGGAAAACGAAATTGTTCGTCATTAATTTGGATCGTTTCAACTTCTTCGTCCTCTTCGTGATTTGATTTAATTAAATTCACTTCTGTATGAAGTGCCTCCATTTTCTTATCAAGCATATGTGCAACCTCTGCTGCTTCTGCTAACTCGTGCTTAATATGTTCAGGGATTTCCCGATTATATTTATAGAAAATTTTGTGCTCTAATGATGCCCAAAAGTCCATCGCAATTGTGCGGATTTGGATCTCGACTAGTACGCGTTGTTCACGATCGGTCATAAATACTGGTACTTCTACAATGAGGTGTAGACTACGATAGCCATTACCTTTTGGATTATTAATGTAGTCTTTCTCTTCAATAATATTAACATCCCCATGCTCTTCCAACATTCTATGTATGACATAAATATCAGATTCAAAAGAACAGGTAATTCTAAGTCCGGCAATATCTCGGATATTTTTACGGATTGACTCTAAAGTTAACGGGTAACCTTTCTTCTGTGCTTTACGCATAATACTTTCAGGTGTTTTTACTCTAGAGGTGACATGTTCAATTGGATTATAGTCGTGGATATGTTTAAATTCACTTTTTAATAAATCTATTTTAGTTTTCAATTGCTCGAGAGCAAATTTATATCCCATCAAAAATCGTAGTAGTTCTTTTTTTCTATCTTTAAAATGATTAGGATTGATTTCAAGCTCTTCTTTCATAGCGAATTAACTCCTTTAATCGTTTTTGTCTACGTCCTTATTTTAACATAGGTAGCGTTTATAAAGCCAAAGAAATGGATAGGAATTAATATCCTACTAAACGAATGAATCGGAAAAAACTTGCAATTGACCATCATTATGTACATAATTAACTTAGAAAGTGAGGTTTTTATATGAATAAAGTCAATACATTTAGTTTAGGTGAAGAAATTGCAAATGCGATTACACATGGTGTTGGAACGGTATTAAGTGTTGCTGGATTGGTGGTTCTTATCATATTTTCCGCCCTTTACGGGTCTGCTTGGCACGTTGTCAGTTTTACGATTTTTGGTGTAACGATGGTGTTTTTATATACATCATCAACTTTATTACACAGCTTACCAAATGGCAGGGCAAAAAATGTGTTTGAAATTCTTGATCATTCGTCGATTTACTTTTTTATCGCTGGGACATATACACCGTTTTTATTAGTTGTGATTCGTGGAACGTTAGGATGGACTTTATTCGGTATCGTTTGGGGTATGGCAATTGCGGGGACAATCTTTAAAGTATTTTTCGTCAAACGGTTTGTGCTCTTTTCAACTGTCATGTATGTCTTAATGGGATGGCTTATTGTCTTTGCTTGGCCAACGCTAACTGAGCAATTAGCAAAAGGCGGGATTATCCTCTTAATGCTTGGTGGTCTACTGTATACACTTGGTGCGATATTTTACGTTTGGCGCTTTTTCAAATTCCATCATATGGTGTGGCATTTATTTGTCTTAACCGCAACAATTCTCCATTATTTTGCGATCCTTATCTATGTTTTACCGATTTCAATATCATAATATAAAAAGCGAGTGATTCTGTTTTAAAACAACAGGTATCACTCGCTTTATTTGATTTAGCTAATCAATTAAGAGTCAATCATATCTCTTACTTTGGCAATTTCCTCATCGCTGATTAAATAATAATATATACCATCGATTGTCGTTCCAGTACCTTCCATCCGGTAATTGACGACATTACGTCTTGTATTGCGATAATTTGTAATGAGCGAAATCATGTCGTTAAACTCCATGTTCGTGCCCATATTTTCGCCTAAAATGTTCGTCAGTTCAACAACACGTGTCGCATTGGCAACTGTTGCACCCTCGTTCACAATTCCCTCAATGACTTTACGTTGGCGATCAGTTCTACCAAAGTCGCCTTTAGGGTCTTGCTTTCTCATGCGCACATAACTTAACGTTTTATCGCCATCAAGTTCCACAGGACCAACAGGGAAATTGTAACCACCAGCACTAAATTCTAAATCATTTTGAATTGTAATCGTACCAAGTGCATCAACAAGTTCCGCTAAACCACTCATATTAATTCTAACAAAATAATCAAACTCGACGCCTAAAAAGTTTTCAACTGTTTCAATTGCCATATCAGGACCACCATATGCATAGGCGTGGTTGATCTTTTCAACTGTACCGCGACCAACGATTGTTGCTCTTGTGTCACGCGGGATACTAATCATTTGCATTTCTTCAGTATCTGGTTTTAATGTCATCACAATCACTGCATCCGAACGACCACGATCTGATGATTCTGCATCGATCCCTAAAAGTAGAATATTAATATTTTCACGTTCTTTAATTTTCTTTTGAGTAAGTTCAGGGTCAATTGACGTTACAGCTTCATACATTTTATTATCAACATTCTTCTTTACACCATTAAAAATGTAAGCAGCATATAGTCCAACTGTTAAAATAATTATACCAATGATGATCAAGGGTGTTAAGACCCACCAATTTCTTTTCTTTTTCGGTTTCAGGCTTTTATTTTCTTGTTGATCCATTGTCATCGTCCTATCTAATAAAAGTTATCGTTAATAACAATAGTATAACAAATTTTTCAGAAGAAACTAGTTTTTTACATGTTTTTTCTAAAAAAATTCGACTAATTATTACTTAGTACGCGTCGATTATTGCGTACTTGTTCTATAACTTGGTTATGTGTTTGTTGGAAAAATGTTTCATTTAGTGGATAACCTTGATTCACACGATAAACACTATTTTCCCACAATAATTGAGCTGTCTTATCAAGCATGGATGGTTTGCCGATTGCTGGTTGATTCAACACTTCTAAATAAAACTCACCTAAATTATCTTGATCAAACAGTGGATGATTTGTTGACAACGCGTGGAGATTTAATAAATCGTCTGAAAGTGCTCGAACAAGATTCCAAACGATACTTTTATTATTCGCATTTTTAGGGATTGTAGCCACTAATCCCGTTTCTTTATCGATGCCGCGCATGCCAAACGGAAGTGTCGTTACACGCCACTTGCCTTCTTGCTCTGGGAACCAATCATGAATAATATCGTCCATAAAACTAGCACCTTGAATCATCACTAATCGATCATTTTTTAAGGCTTGGTGTCCTGGCGTTCGCCAAATCGACAGGTCAAGATCATAATCTAGTCGATCCAACTCAATTAATACGTCAATTAAGTTTGAAAAAGGCTCTTCTTGATATAGGTACTGATAGTCACCATCAAATGGGTATGTCGTATCGAGTGCCCACTCTAAAATCGTTTGAGTTGATTCATATGCATAAAGGCCATCTTCATATAGTGTAGTCACCATATTTAGCCAATTGTCAACATCACTAATATATGCTGCTAATTCACCTGGATCAGTCGGAAAACCATATTCCCCAAGAATATCCGCTCGATACAATGTTACATAAGGGAAAAAATGAATCGGAAAACCATACATTTCTCCATCATCATTAATATATTTCTCTAACTCACGTGTTGGACGTTGGCTAAAAAATTGATGGTTATAATATGGCTCAACATTTAATGTTTCAAACATATCTAAACCTGAGAAAGCACCGACATCTTGTGCGGAGATAATCATTAAATCTGGCTCATTGTTTGTTAATAATGCTTCATAATAAGTATCGACTAAATCCAATCGATCAACAACTGTCACTTTAAATTCATATTCTTCATACTGATGACTGAAATATCTTAGTGTATTTGAAACGATATCTTCAGGAGTCCAAATTTCAATTAATTTTTGATTATTGATCTCATCTTCTGAGACTAAACTTGGACTTTCAGAAAAATAACTCTGATACTCCTTTTCCTCAGGTAACTGACAGGCGACTAGGATTAAGATTAGAATTAAACTGATCATGAATTTGACAGTCCGCATAGTTAATTACCTCTTTCAGGTGCAAAATTTATGCCTTGTTTTTCTTTGTTTTTTAGTTCATACATGGCCTGGTCTGCTGCATTAAGTAATGCATCAATTGAGTCTCCATGATTCGGATATAAACTAACACCAATACTTGCAGAAATATAAACATCGTCACCTTTAATCTTAAATGGTTTCGATAATTCTGTAAGGATTGACTCACCTAATTGCTTAACGTCTTCAAATTCTCGATGACGAACAACCCCGATAAACTCATCCCCAGCGAGGCGATAAAAGCTTAACTGATCACAATCATCACATAACGCTCGAAAACGATCGGCAATATCAATTAATAATTGATCACCACTACTGTGACCGTACGTATCATTGACAAGCTTAAATTTATCAAAATCAATAAACAAAATCGCAAATTGATCAATACGCTGTTCCAATAAATCCTCTAAATCAAGATAGAATGAACGACGATTTGGAAGTAATGTTAAATTGTCATGATGGGCAACTTGATAAAGTGCTTGCTCTGACTTTTGTAATTGTTCTGTTTTTTCCTCTAATTGTAAGAACATCTTTTTCAGGCGATCGCCTACAATGCCTATATTTACGGCAAGCTGAGAAAACTCGAATATTCTAGAAACAGGAACTGTAATCTCATTCTGATCTAGCATCGTTGATGGCAACTTAGATGCGAGCGTATTTAATTGTGAAAGCTGCCGCGTTAAAATACCATCAGCTATTAAACCAAAAATAAATGCTGAGAAAAAGACTAATAAGATTAATAAATAATATAAAAATAGCTCTGAAACAAACGGAATAAACTGACTAGGTAAAGGCATGATCAAATGAATGTCTTTATCTAAAATAGTCGTTCTATGCAAAAAGTGACCATTATACCAATTATGAATCGCTTCACCAGTTGAGTCGATCCAAATATCTTGATGTTCACTTAATTCTATAATGTGTCCACGTTTCATCTTCTGATCGAGGAATCGATAATCGATGGCACCAGCAGTATTGGTAAACAATGACTGGTCTTCATTAAATACATAAACAGTAGCGTCTGTATTCGCAACAAATTGATCGATTAATTGATTAAAGAAACCACGTTCAACAGTTGAACCTAATAGGAATCTTTGAACTTCTCGCTCATCTAATCGATCAATATATTCATTTATAACATTATCAAAGCTAGCTGCTCGTTCTTCATAATAATGAACTGTTTCACTATATTTAATATAAATATTCATTCCGGTAATTAAGATTAATGGTAAAATCGCCACTACGACAATGACATTAAAGATCACTTGACCAAAAAAGATCGGGCGCTTTAATGTAATTCCTTTTCTTAAATAAGGCATGTACGGGAAGTAAACAGTAACTAAATCGATAAATAGAGCAATAAGAATATATAGAATACTATGTTGGATATAAACAAAGAATATGAGAAAATTCAGTTCGTCAAATCCTAAATAAAAATAATTGAACAGGTAATTTATTGACGCAAGAATTAACACAGTCAAAAATGTCCAAGTAAACAAATCCTTTTTCTTGCGATTATAAAATAAAGCTAGAATGATCGTATGAATTAATGCAGTAATCGCAAAGCGTAAATTTCCAGATTCAAAAAAGATTAGTGTACTAATAAGTGTACTAGTTATAACTGCATAATGAAGCGGCAAAAACCGAACAGCTAACATATATCCTATTAATGATAGATTAATAGTAATTCCAAAAAACACAGGCAAATTTAATAAGTGAGCAAAAAAACTAGTTACAATGATTATTATAGCTATTGAAAGGTTTCTTCTCATTGGCCTGCATCTCCCACTGATTAACAAATATGATCAATTTTATTATATGAATGAATTTCATAATGACTTAATTGGCTATAAAACACGAACAATTGGGTTACAGGTGACGCGGTGATTTCCACTCTAGGCGGACGCTTTCGGGCCTACAGGATGTAGGTCATGCAAGCGTCGTCACACGACGTGACGGTTTTAGCTTGCCTTCGTTAAACTCAGCTAATTGATAAAAGCTTTTCAAGCTTTTATCACTGGATCTTCGGACACGATTGTTCCCGCTGGAGTCGCCGCCTGCCGTTCCAATCACTTGATTAGGCTTCTTTATTTACGTATTATATTGTATTTTCATTTGTAATTGTTCGTGTTCTTAACTAGATTTTTGTATTATGAAATTGACTCATATAACTAAAGTAGCTACATAACATAGCGTTTAATTATAAATCCGCTATCTTACTTATATTATAAGTAATTTCGAGCAATTTGTATCCCACTTTCAGAATTGTATTACTTTTTTACTAATTAATATCTATATTAAGCATTTTACCGAGTTTATCTAGTCATATATTACCACAGAAACTCGCTAATAACTATGAATTTTTTGCAAAATAATTGACCATCATGCTTCTCGGTTTTGCTAGTTTACAAACGTTAATGATAGATTTCGAAGTTTACAACTTAATGACAGTCACGTTAAATCAACTGAAATATAGATTATTAGCAAAAATCACGGGTAAACAAATAATGAAGCACAAAACAAGGAGGATGACAACATGAAAAAAGTAATAAAAATATTAACCATTACATTAATCTCAATTGGATTTTTAGCAGCATGTGATGCTGGGACGGATAATCCAGATCTCAATGATCCTGCTGTAGAAGATCCAGCGATGGATGACGGCATCGATGATAACCTGAATAACGATACTGAAGAAGGCGACTTTTAATATCATTTAAGAACTAGCCACTCTATGACGAGTGGCTTTATAATGTCGTTAAAATATGTTCAAAAATATAGTCTGACACATCAATTGATGTTGCTTGATAAATATTTTTTATATGGGCATTTGAATTAACCTCACAAATAATCGGCTCGTCATTTGGACCAATTAATAAATCGACACCGGAAAAGTCTGCCCCAACTGCTTTTGACGCCGCTATCGCAAGCTCAGAAAACGCATCATTTGGTTCAATCTTAAACATCTTCCCACCACGTGTCACATTCGCTCTAAAATCAAGCTCAGATACCCGCTTCATACTCGCAACAACTCGATCACCGACAACGTGAACACGGATATCCTGACCATGACTTGATTTGATATATGCTTGAAAAAGATGCGGCTTATGTAATAGCTTCGTAGCAATTGCCTCCAACTGATGACGGTCATCAACCATATACACCTGTTCTCCGAAAGATCCAAACCCCTCCTTAGCAATCAATGGATAACCTAGCTTCTCTTCAACATGATCTAGAAATGAGGGATTTGGTTCTTTGACATGTGAAAATAACACTGGTGCAAAGATTGTTAACGGCTGTGGCAGCTCTGCCTTTGCCAATTGCTGATGCATCAACAATTTATTATCACAAACTTCAATTGTATTTGCCGAATTAAATACTTGTAAACCAAGACTTTCTAATTGACACGCTAACTGAATATCCTTATCTAAAAATAAAACAAAATCTGGTCTTGTTAATTGTGGCTCTAGTGTAACTTTCCCTTCTTCTATCTGACAAAACAGCTCAGAATTTGCAATCGGTAGTAAGTCGATCGCTAGTTTTTTAGCCGATTCAATATACCACTCGTTTAACTCGATAAACTTCTTTGTCAAAAGACCACCGTTATAAATTAACCATCCTTTATACTTCATACAGAACCTCCAAAAAAACAACTTTTTACTTCTATAGTTTACATACGATTTGTCGGAATTATTTCAAGCAAATTAAACGTCAAATTTCGATATTATGATATAATATACATGTACATTATACTAGAAGGTGTGAAAAAATGAAAAAATTCAAACAAATCAGATATTTACTACCCGCTTTTATGATTATTTTACTTATTATTCCCGCAGCCGTCACTAGTTATTTCTTTTATATAAACACAGAAATTATTGAAAAAGCAGCGATTGAAAAAGCAGAAATCGAAGCTTTAGGATCAAAATATCAAAAAGTATTTGATGAATATGAAGAAAAGCTAACAGAGATTAGTAACTTTGATGATTTACAATATGATCGTGTCCAAGCTGGGGCCGTTGATCCTTTTGACACATCCCTTTTACCAGATGCGAATGATCCTAATTTAACGACCTTTTACAAAGATTATTTTAGTGAACTAGTTGAAGAGGATGACTATATCCTTAATTTATTTTTAGGGACATCAGAAGGTGCTCAATACGTCAATCAACCTGATGGTATTGATCTATCGAGCTATGACCCGCGTGTCACATCATGGTACCAATTAGCTGAACAAACTAAAGACCAAGTCGTCTGGACAGATCCATATATCGACACTGCAACTGGTCGCTCAGTTATTACTTTAGCCAAAACAGTCACAAATTCAACAGGGCAAACAATCGGTGTTATCGGATTAGACTTTGATATGGCGAAATTAGCCTCAATGATTCGACTTTCAATCGTTGGTAAAGCAGCGAATATTACCGTTGTCGCAACAGTCATTGGACTAGCATTTATTATTATATTTTTACGTAAGTTACTATTTAATTTAAACGCGATTCGTAAAGAAATGGATCTCGTTGCAAGCGGTGATTTAACCGGTGCAAAAGTCAAATTACGAGGAAATGATGAATTTACGCAATTAGCCGATGCAATCGATAAAATGAAGCAAAACCTTGCTGCTACAATCAACGATGTTAAAACCGTTACAGCAGAAATGACAAATCAAAGCTCGTTACTCGCTGAAACATCTAATTATGTTAAAGAAGGTAATGAACAAATCGCTGCAACCATGCAAGAACTTGCGTCAGGCAGTGAAAATCAAGCTCATAGCACATCGAATCTTGCATCATTAATGGAAAATTATACAGTTCAAATCAATGAAGCTAGCAATCATTCAACAATCATTGATCAAAATTCACAAGGTATTTTAAACTTAACAGAAGATGGACAAGAAAAAATCCATCAATCAATTGAGCAAATGACTCAAATCTATCAAGTCGTATCAGAATCATATAATAAAGTTAAGAGTCTAGATGAGAAATCACAAGACATCCACAATATTGTCACTGTGATTCAGGAGATTGCTGAACAAACAAATTTACTTGCTTTAAATGCAGCGATTGAAGCAGCAAGAGCTGGTGAAGAAGGTCGTGGCTTTGCCGTTGTTGCAAATGAAGTGCGTAAACTAGCTGAACAAGTTAGTAAGTCAATATCAGGTATTTCAACATTGATTCATGCAATTCAAACTGAAACAAGCGAAGTATCATCAAGCCTTGAAACAGGCTATCAACAAGTAGAGCTTGGCTCAGCACAAATTGTTCAAACAGGTCAAGCCTTTGAACAAATTAATTTAGCCATGAACGAAATGGTTGAAAATGTACAAGCAACTGTCGAGAACTTAAACATTATTACAAATGAATCCGAAAAAATGAGCTATGCAATTGAAGAAATTGCATCTGTCTCTGAAGAATCAGCTGCTGCTGTTGAAGAAACTGCTGCATCAGCAGAGGAAACAAATAGTTCAATGGAAGAAGTATCACGAAGCGCAGATACCTTACTCGAAATAGCAAAACAACTTGAACAACGAATCGAACAATTTAAACTTTAATGGTTCAATGTCAATTAGAGTTGGTAGGTTTTATAATTAGTCGCGAATAAATTTATTTTAGTTTTAATAAAGATACAACTTGTTCACCGCAGGTGAAATACACTCGCTTTCCGCGGGCACGGCTTTTAGCTAACTAAGGCAAGCAAAGAGCGCTTGCCTTAGTGGATCTTCAGCTCGTGCTCTTCCCGCAGGAGTCTCGTGTATTTCACCTGCTGTTTTTCACTCCAAAATTAAATATACTTAAAATAAAAAATAACGTTAGTAAGTTTACAAACTCACCAACGTTATATATTGTACAACCACTTTAATTAGAAAAGATGAATCGAATCTCGGTTCATCTTTTTTTATAATCCATTATGATGACAAAAAGCGGTTGATCCAGTAAGATGAAAGTAATCGAATAAGAGGAGGTCTTCATATGAAATCAAAAGTAAGATGGGGCATATTAAGTACAGCAAGTATCGCTAGGGAACAGGTTATTCCGGCATTAAAAAGAGCCGAAAACGCTGAAGTAGTTGCGATTGCAAGCTTATCTGGTCACGCTAAAAAAGCAGCAGGACAGTTTGAGATAGAGTATGCTTACAACAGTTACGAAGAGCTATTAAACCATCCGGAAATTGATGCCGTTTACATTCCGTTACCAAACCATTTACATAAGGAATGGGCAATAAAAGCAGCGCAAAGTAAAAAGCATATTCTTTGTGAAAAGCCAGCTGCTTTAACGGCAGCAGATATTATGGAGATTAAACAGGTTTGTGAGGAAAATAACGTCTACTTTATGGAGGCGTTTATGTATCACTTCCATCCTCAACACCAACGAGTTCGAGACTTGATTTCGACTGGTGCAATTGATGAAGTTAAGCAATTTAGAGGTAGCTTTTCCTTTTTACTCGATAACCCAGACGAAAATATCCGCATGAATCAAGTTAAAGGAAACGGAAGCCTCTATGATATTGCCTGTTATCCAATCCATGCGATGCGCAATATTTTACAGGCTGAACCAGTTAGTGTCTTAACAGAAGCAGTCATTGACGATAAATACAATGTCGAAACAAATACAGTCTCTCACTTCCAATTTGAATCAGGTGTGATTGGACTGATTGATAGCAGCTTTAATATGTCATTTAGACATGAATATGAAATTATCGGTACAAAAGGACGCATCATGGTCCCAAGAGCATTTAGACCAGATATTAATAATGGTGAAGGTCTGATTATTATCGAAAATAACGACGGAAGAAATGAAGAGACACTCACTGGTGACATATACCGTTCAGAAGTCGAGCATTTATCACAGTCAATTATCGACCAAACAGCCCCATCGCTAACATTAGATAATACATTCAACAATATGAAAGCCATTGACGCCTGCATGAAATCAATTGAATCAGGTAGTAGAGTGTCGATATAATTCGTTTAACATTCGATACAAAAGGTTACGCTAACTGCGGTTTATAACATGAGTAAACATATACTTAAATGCAAAATAACGTTAGTAAGTTTTTACACTCACTAACGTTATTTATTTTTCAATTATAATTTAATCTAACGATACTTTATACTAAATCTTGGAAAATTTGATATAGCTTCAAGTCAATTGTGTTCTTAGCGTTAAAAATTTCATCAAAAGTATGGTGCGTCAGTTGGTTACTTTCAATCCCTAAACCAACACCAGTAATGCCCTCTTGAATTAATTCAATAACACGATGACCCAGTCGACTTGAGAAGACACGGTCAAATGAGCTTGGTGAACCACCACGTTGAATATGACCAAGAACAGTTGCACGAGTATCTAATCCTGACAGTTCTTTAATCTTTTTCGCTACCTCAGGAGCTTCTCCAGCACCTTCAGCAACAATAATGATACTATGTGATTTACCACGATCAAAACCAGCTTTAACACTTGCTGCAACTTTTTCTAAATCTGGTTCAACTTCAGGAATTAAAATTGCATCAACACCACTTGCAATACCTGCTTGCAATGCGATGTCTCCACAATTACGTCCCATTGTCTCAATGACACTAACACGTTCGTGACTACTCATTGTGTCACGTAAATTACCAACTAAATCTGTTACTAAGTTTAATGTTGTATCAAAACCGATTGTATAATCAGTCAGTGGAATATCATTGTCAATAGTACCTGGAAGACCATATGTCTTGATACCGTGGCGGTGAAGCGCTTGCGCACCGCGATAACTACCGTCACCACCAATAACAACTACATAGTCAATTCCTTTTGCTTTTAAATTCTCAACACCTTTTGCTTGTCCTTCTGGTGTTTTAAAAGATTCTGAACGTGCTGATTGTAAGAACGTTCCACCGCGATATAAAATATCACTAACCTCTTTAGTTCCTAATTTAACAAAATCATTATCAATTAGTCCTTTAAAACCTCTTCGAACTCCATATACCTCGAAATTATTAGCAAGCGCACTTCTTGTTACGGCACGAATCGCACTATTCATTCCTTGCGAATCGCCACCTGAAGTTAATATAGCTATTTTTTTCAAGCTGATCACCTTCCTTAATTCCCTTACATATTTAAAATATCTCTTTATTTTTTTAAGTATACCATATAATCTACAAGTTGACATATATAACTAAGTTATTTTTTAGTGAAATGATGTTCAATAAAAATAATGCCATCCATAGCTAGAGTTTCCCCTAAATGACTCAAAAAAAACATCCCAACCAGAATAGTGGTTGAAATGTTTCTTTAACAATTAACCAGCCATATATCCTTTTCTTACAAGAACATACTTACTTTGTTCATCAGCTGGTTCATAACCTGCTAAAAGTAATCCGCGTATGTAGATTCCATTATACATAAAGCTAAAAATGATTGTTGAAACTCCAAAAGTAACCGGTGCTAAAAGGAAGATAATTAATGCCCACTTCCAATCACCACGGAATAATGGCGGGAAAAATGAAAAAAGAAAACAGTCCAACTAAAACCCGCTTTTGTTACCTTTTGAAATCCTGATGGGTGCTTCAAACGTACTTTCATCTATATCCCTCCCTTTAATTAATGATCCTATTAATTATAGCACTTTTCTTAGTTTTTTTAAGACTTATTGCATAGATATATTTTATCAAGAAAAATATTGCTAAAGCTCATTTCTGTAAATTTTCATTGCAATTATTTAGACTCAACCACACGTATCTGCGAGCATTCTGTCCATTCAGTGACAGGCGTTTGAATTGCTTTTTTCTCGAACTTAGAGCTTTGACGACAAATTGTCGCGTCATTGCATGTTTTAAACTGCCAAATCATATAATTAATATGGTGTGAAATTATGGAGGTGTTTATATGGAACAACAGATTTATTTTGCCGGCGCCCATACTTCTGCAGGCTATCGTGATTTAATTGAATCTAATTTAACTGGTTTAAAACATATTTTCCTGCTTGAGGGTTCTACATCTGAACAGCGTTCTTTATACATTCAACATTTCTTTGAAAAGTGGCGTTCACTTGGAGAAAAATTCGAATTACTCTTAAACAGTCTAAACCCTGATCGATTTACAGGTGTGATTAATCGACGCTTAGGGTGTGCGATTATTGATTATGCAGAACATTCAAGCTATCAACCTCAAGCTCTAGGAGAAAGAGAGCGAATCATCAATTTATCTAAACAATTCAAACATAAAAACCAACAAGATCACCATAACATCATCCGGCTACAGCAATGTAAAAACAAAATGATTAAACATGCCCATAGTGCATTTAAAACTGGCCTCGACATTCACGATGATTTAGAAGCCATTTTTATTAATGCAATGGACTTTAAGAAGGCCGACTTAGTTGCAGAGCAATTAATTGAGGAAATTTTCACAGATCAAACTAGTCGCAATGATACTGTAGAACAATTCCACCGCTTCTTAGGCGCATCAACTGCAAATGGAGTTGTTGATTATATTGATCAATTAACAGAACCATTACAAAAGCGATATCTCATCAAAGGTAGAGCAGGATCAGGAAAGTCGACGCTTTTACGTAAGATTGTAGCCGAAGCAGAAAAAAGACATTATTCAACTGAAATTTATCATTGTGGTTTTGACCCAGATAGTCTCGATATGGTCATTATTCGTGAATTAGGTATGGCAATCTTTGATAGTACTGCCCCTCACCAATACGAACCTAGCCGTCATGCTGATCAGCTGGTTGATTTATACCAAACAACCATCTCCCCAGGTACAGACGAAAAATATCAGGAACAAATCTCACAATTAACAACACAATATCGAAGCTTCATTCAGCAAGGGATAAAATATTTAACCGAAGCCGTTAAATCTAAAACACAGCTTGAAGCGATTGAGAATAAATATCTCGAACCCAATCTGGCTACTGAACAGTTTGATGAATTTACTGATTTGGTAGAAAAAACGCTATCTGATAACGATTAAATTAAGTCCAAAAAGAGGCCCGGATAACTGACTTGTGTGTATTTCCGCGAACTTGTGTGTATTTCCGTGAAGTTGTGTGTATTTCCGTGAAGTTGTGTGTATTTCCGTGAACTTGTGTGTATTTCCGTGAACTTGTGTGCATTTTCGCGAACTTGTGTGCATTTCCGCGAACTTGTGTGCATTTCCGCGAACTTGTGTGTATTTCACAAAACTTGTGTGTATTTCCGAGAACTTGTGTGTATTTTTGAAAACTTGTGTGTATTTCCGCGAACTTGTGTGTATTTCGCGGAACTTGTGTGTATTTCGCGGAACTTGTGTGTATTTCCGGGAACTTGTGTGCATTTCCGAGAACTTGTGTGTATTTCCGTGAACTTGTGTGCATTTTCGCGAACTTGTGTGCATTTCCGAGAACTTGTGTGTATTTCACAAAACTTGTGTGTATTTTCGAAAACTTGTGTGTATTTCTGAAAACTTGTGTGCATTTCCGAGAACTTGTGTGTATTTCTGAAAACTTGTGTGTATTTTCGAGAACTTGTGTGCATTTCCGCGAACTTGTGTGCATTTCGCAAAACTTGTGTGCATTTTTTACGAGATAAAATATACACATAAAAAAATGGCTCTGAACAGTTCATGTTCAAAGCCATTTTTAATAATTATTTAGCTAATTTTGTTCGAGATTCTTTTAGTATTGTTCTTATCGAATAACTTGTAATTCAACTGGAATAAATGATTCTACTTCTTCACCTTTAGCTAATTTAAATGCTGCTTCGATTGCTTCAACACCGATTAATACTGGTTGTTGTGCAATTGTACCTGCTAAACGGCCATTTTCAACAGCTTCTACAGCATCGTCAGTTGCGTCAAATCCAATGATTACAATATCTTTATTTGCTGCTTCTACAGCTTCTAAAGCACCTAATGCCATTTCGTCATTGTGTGCAAATACACCTTGAATTTCTGGGTTACTTCTTAGCATGTTTTCCATAACTGTTAAACCTTCAGAACGGTTAAAGTTAGCTGTTTGTGATGTTGCTACTTCTAATTTTTCAGAAGCAATGTTGTTGAATCCTTCACCACGCTCGCGAGCTGATGATGAACCTGGTACACCTTCTAAGATTGCAACAGTTGAACCTTCACCTAATAATTCAACCATTAATTCACCTGCAAGCTCTCCACCTGCAACGTTATCTGATGCAACGTGTACTGCTACTTCACCTGATTCAGACTCTCTATCAACTGTGATTACTGGAATACCTGCAGCATTTGCAGATTCAACTGCTGTTCCAACAGAAGAAGAGTCAGTTGGGTTAATTAAAATAACGTCTACTTTTTGTTGAATTAAATCTTCAACGTCACTAATTTGTTTTGATACATCATCTTGCGCGTCAATTGTACGGATTTCAATACCTAATTCGTTTGCTTTATCTTCAGCACCATCAGCTAAAGTTACGAAGAACGGGTTGTTTAAAGTTGAGATTGAGAAACCTACAACAATTTCTTCACTTGAATCCTTTGTATCTGTTCCCTCATCCTTAGCCCCATCATCTGTAGGTGAGTCTAAAGAACAAGCAACTGTGAAAATTAATGCTCCTACCATCATTAAAGCTAATAACCATTTTTTCATATTGAACACTCCTTTAATTTTTTGATTTATTTTTTTCGATCTAATAAGACCGCTAATAAAATAACGCTACCTTTGACTACTTGTTGGAAGAATGAGCTTACACCAATTAAGTTTAAACCGTTATTTAAGACACCGATAATTAATGCACCAATTAGTGTTCCAACAATCTTACCTTTACCACCTGATAAACTTGTTCCACCTAATACAACAGCTGCAATTGCATCTAACTCATAAGCATTACCCGCTGTAGGTTGAGCTGAGCTTAATCTTGATGTTAATATCATTCCAGCAAAAGCTGATAACATACCTGTTAAGCTATAAACCAATACTTTAATTCGATCTGCTTTAATCCCTGATAAGATTGCCGCTTCTTCGTTACCACCAACCGCATAAACTCTACGGCCAACTGTTGTTTGTTTTAAAATAATAAATAAAATAACGAATGTAATCATCATAAGTACTGCTGGAATTGGAATACCTAGTAGATAACCTTTACCCATTAAGTCAAAGAAACCACCATCACTTAAACCTGACACAGGACGACCATCTAAAAGTACAAGCGTAATTCCTCTGAAAATCGTCATCGTTGCTAACGTTGCAATAAATGGAGCTACTTTACCTTTAGCAATAACAAGACCGTTTACAGCACCTAGTAAAGCACCGATCACTAATCCAACTAATACTGCCAACAATGGATCAAGACCATTTGCCATCATCATCGCTGATACCGCACTAGATAGTGCTAAAGTAGAACCAACTGATAAGTCAATACCACCGGTTAAAATAACAAATGTCATCCCGAATGCGATTAATGCATTTATCGAAACTTGTCTTAAAACGTTTAGTAAGTTTCCTGCGGTTAAGAATCCAGGATTGAGAATTGAGATAACAACCGCAATGAGTAACAATCCTAGTAACGGACCTAATTTACCTAAAATAGAACCTAATCTTTTATTTGCGAACATGTTTTTCCCCTCCTGTTGCATAGTGCATAATATTTTCTTCTGTTAACTGATCTTTATTAAGTACTGTCATTAATTTTCCTTCACACATAACTGCGACTCGATCACTCATGCCAATGATCTCTGGTAATTCAGAAGAAACCATAATAATCGCTACACCTTGACTTGCTAAATCCTGCATAATTTTATAAATCTCTTTTTTAGAACCGACGTCTACGCCTCGTGTTGGCTCATCTAAAATTAATACTCCTGGACCAATGCCAAGCCATTTAGCAATCACGACTTTCTGCTGGTTACCACCACTCAATGATTTGGCAAGTTGTGATCGATCAGATACACGAATATTTAACCGTTCAACCATTGTTTGATATAATATTTGCTCTTTGTGACTTAACATCCAGCCATTGTTGGATAATGATTTTAAATTCGTTAAGTTTAAGTTATCACCGACTGAAAAATCAACGATTAATCCTTTTGTTTTTCGATCTTCAGAGATAAAAGCAATCCCTTTGTTAATCGCATCCTGTGGGTGTTTAATCGATACCTTTTGACCATCTAAGTAGATGCTACCCTTGTCCTGACGACGATAGCCAAAAATTGTTTCAACAACTTCTGATCTACCTGCACCCATTAAGCCTGAAATACCTAAGATCTCACCAGCTTTTACATCAAACGAAACATCTTCAAATTCGCCTTCTCTAGTTAGATTAGAAACTTGTAATTTTACATCACCGATCTTTTTATCTGAGCTAGGGAAACGATCTCCTAATTCTCGACCAACCATCATGCTAACAATTTCATCAAAATTCGTTTCTTTAATGACTTTTGTGCCAATTGACGCTCCGTCTCGAAGTACCGTAATCCGATCACAGATAGCAAAGATTTCTTCCATTCTGTGTGAGATATAGATAAATGACACACCTTTACGTTTTAATCTCTCAATTACTTCAAACAATGTATCAATTTCACGATCTGTTAAAGCGGCAGTTGGCTCGTCCATAATAATGATATCTGCATTTGTCATTAATGCCTTAGCAATCTCGACTAATTGTTGTCTTCCGACAGATAAATCTTTTGCTAACACAGTCGGACTTATATTTAACCCTAACTCCTCTAGACGCTCTTTAGCGATCCGATTCATTTCTTTATTATTAAGCCAGCCAAATTTTGAATTCGTTAATTCTTTTCCAAGAAACAGGTTTTCTGCAATCGTTAGTTCCGGCAAAATGTTTAACTCCTGGTGAATAACGGCAATTCCATCTGCCTCAGCATCACTAGGATGTTGGTATTCTACCTGTTTCCCCTTAACTTCAACAATTCCAGCATCTCGCTGATAAATACCTGATAATATTTTCATTAACGTTGATTTACCAGCACCGTTTTCACCCATTAAGGCATGTGTTTCACCCTTTTCAACTGAAAAGTTAACACCCTTTAATACTTGGTTCGTACTAAAGCTTTTATCAATGCCTGTCATATTAATAATCATTTTGTTCACCCTCTCTTAGAAGATTACACCCGCATGTAATATTACATTAGCGTATGGTGTGATTTCACCTGTTCTTATAATTGCTCTACCCTTTTGACTTAACTGCTTAAACTGTTCGTGTGAAACATATGCAACAGGATAATTTAACTTTTGGAGACTTTCATGAATACTTGGATTCTGTTCTTTTATTTCTTCTGCAAGCGTAATTTGCTCAATTTCCATTTCTTCATGTAACAACTCAACAATTTTCATAAAACTTGGATCACCTTGTCTAATCGTCAAATCGATACACTTCACTCCTGGTGGAATTGGTAATCCACAATCAGCGATCACAATTGTATCTGTATGACCAAGTTCACTTAAAATAATTGAAAGCTCTCTATTTAAGACACCGTGTTTTTTCAAATTACTCACCCCTTGCTTGTAAAAATTGTTCAACTTCTGCTACTGTTGGAATGCCATCTTGCGCTCCGAATTTTTGGACTGATAAAGCAGCTGCAGCATTTCCATACTTGATTGCTTTTTCTAATGACCAGCCTTTTGCTAAACCAACTGCTAATGCCCCATTAAATGTATCTCCAGCACCAGTCGTATCTACTGCCTCTACTTTGTAAGCTGGGACAATTCGTTCTTCTCCATCTTGATAATACTTCACACCATCTTTGCCTAATGTCACGATTAGCTGCTCAGTTGATGCATTAACACCAACGACCTCTGATTCATTTGGCGTAATATAAGTCGCTTGTTTTTGGACTGTCTCTGATAATGGTTGAATTGGTGCGGGATTTAAAATCACCTTTATCCCATTTTTATAGCAGTAACCGGTTACATACTCAACTGTTTCCATTGGGATTTCTAATTGCAGTACAACATAATCACTTTGGTCAATTATTGGTAAAAAATGCTCAACATACTCAGGAGTTACTAGGTTATTTGCACCTGGTGTGTAAATAATTCGATTATCACGATCAGAAACGATAATAGTTGCTATGCCTGAATGTTCACCTGTAACCGGTTCCACACCGTCAACATGGATCCCATTTTCAGTTAAGTTTTTAAGTAAAATCTCTCCGAACGGATCGTCACCGACTCGACCGATAAAGTGGACATCAGCACCTAAGCGTGCCGCTGCCACAGCTTGGTTCGCTCCCTTTCCTCCGGGTATCATTTCAAAGTTTTGCCCTGTGAGAGTCTCACCTTGATTCGGCACCCGCTCCGTTGATGTTACCATGTCTAAATTCACACTGCCTATCACCGTAATTTTAGGCTTGGTCATTTTTCTCACTCCTTGTGGTTTCTCGTTCAATTAATGTTGTATCCAACGTATAATAATAATCCTTTATTGGTTTTTTTTCAATTTGTTTTATTAAAAGTCTTGCAGCTAATGTTCCCATTTTATAAATCGGTTGAGCGACTGTTGTTAAAGATGGAATAAGCATTCCTGATAATGGAATTCCATCAAACCCAACTAACTGTACATCATTCGGGATACTTAATGATAATGACTTAATTCCTTTCATTGCGCCAGCAGCCATTACATCACTACTTGCAAAAATGCCGTCAATCATCGGATAATCAGTTAATATTTGTTCAGTAACTGTTTTAGCCGCTTCTAAATCAAAACCTGACTCAACAACAATATGTGCTACTTTATTTTCTTCAACAGCGTCTTTAAAGCCTCGATAACGGTCTTCTGCTGTTTGGATATGGCGCGGACCTCTTATATGAGCGATAAACTGACTACCGCGATTAATCAAAAGCTCTGTTGCCTGTTTTGCTGATTCATAGTTATTAGAACGAACGCTTGGGATTTTATCACCAATTGAACGATCTAGCATAACTAGTGGCAATTGATAGCTTATGTAATCTTCAGCAGTTAATTCATTTGTCGCCAAAATTAATCCATCAATATATTTACGCTTTAACGCTTCAATATAGCGTTTCTCTTTCTCGACATCACCATCAGTGTTACAAATCACGATAGTATAACCGTATGCTTGTGAGACATCTTCGACGGCTCTAGCAAGCTCAGGGAAGAACGGGTTTGTAATATCCGGTATGAGCAGGCCAATCATATTAGATTGTTTATGATAAAGCGATCTAGCCACTGAATTAGGTTTGTAATTTAGCGCTTTAATAGCTTCCGCTACTGCTTTTTCAGTTTCCTTACTCACATAACCTTTTTTATTCAAATATCTTGATACAGTTGCAACAGACACATTTGCATATTTTGCAACATCTCTTATTGTAACCATTTCCCCACTCCCTTATTGTGTAACCGGTTACATATAATATATTATATTCGATTTTGTTTGTCAACGGGTTCTGAATAAATATATTTTTTGCCTTTGATTAGTATTTTTTTAACTATTACTTATTACTTTGCTTAATGCCAGGTAACGCTTGGCTTTCACTAGTTTTTCAGTATGCTAATTATTAAAAAAACGGTTCAAAATCATCTAAAATGACATTGAACCGTTTTCGATTTGTGTCGCTATTTAACACAAAAATAACTTAATTTTTTAATCCTTTTAAGCTGAAGCGGTAGTGGTAATTTTGTTCAGCGTATAGTGTGAACTCGGGATGTGTTCGTGCGCCCCATGTATCATCACCAGCAATACCCATTTGTGTTAAGTTGATTTTAACAACTGTATGATCTGGCTTAGGTAATTTATAATGATGGCTAGCCTGTTCAAGTTGTTCATCTGTGTACGGTAATACACTCAGTTCAAATGTCGGCTTACCATTTATCATGATACCTGTTCCAGCATTATTCATCAGTTTTGCCGTTCTTACGCCGACCTTATTCCCAGACTCTTGTGGCTTTAAGTACGGTACAAGCTGATCAGCGACTTGACCTTGATAACGGCCAATCTTCGCACCCTTTTGCCTATCAAGGTATGACTCATGTGGTCCTTTGCCATACCAGCTAAGTCGATCAAATTGATCCTCCATTTGAAGCATAAGTCCAATCGCTGGAATCTCCGGCAATCCCTGTCCCGGCATTAGTGCATATGCAACTTCTACTTCACCGGATGAATAGACCTTATAATCAAGTCTAACTCGTGTATAATGAATCGCATCGTAGACAAACTCAGTCATCATTTCAACATAACCAGCTGTCGCTTGATAATCAAACTGAAGTAACTGACGTGACTTTTCTCCATTCTTCCAGATCTTACTTCGCTTATCTAACTTATTCCCGCGATCATTATCTGTCATTGCGCGCCAGAAATGAGGACGAGGTGCCTGTTTAATTAATTCCTGTCCATCTATTTGATAAGAGACTAGTAGTCCTGATCCGCGATCAAAGCCAACTGTAAAATCCTCGCCTGATAAGATCAATTGCTGATCTCTTTCATTAACCTTCATTGGTTTTGGTTGAACTTGTTGTTCTTTCATCTGCTCAATTTTTACCGGTAAAATAAATTGCTCAAAGGCAATTTCATGGCCCGGTTCACACCATAACCTTTCCATCTTTTCAACAAAGCTAGCTGTTAAAATATACTCATCATCTCGTTGTCCATTCGTTGGCAGGCTATAATCGAGTGTGATTATCTTTGTTTCACCTGGGGCAAGCTCAACTTCAGTTAATCCAGATTCAATCTCTTCACCATTTCGCTCAATTTTCCAGACTAATTGATAATCCGCTAAGTCAGTAAATAAAAATTTATTTTTCAATTCAATCTGACCGAGCGCTAAATCAATTGCTCGGAAATCGATATTTTGATAGCAACGTTTGACTTCATAAAGTTTTGGTGAGATTGTCCCGTCACCAAAAATAATCCCATCACCGGAGAAATTCCCATCATGTGGTGACTCACCGAAGTCCCCACCATAAGCAAGAAACGGAGTGCCATCTTCAGTCTTATGCATCAGTGATTGATCCTTCCAATCCCAAATAAAGCCACCCTGTAAAATAGGATATTGATCAAATAAATCAGTATATTTATAAAAATTCCCTAGTGAGTTACCCATCGCGTGACTAAATTCACACAGAAGATAAGGCTTTGAATTTTCATCAGCAGTTTCCGCATAGTGACGAACGTGATCAGGTTTAACATACATTGTACTTTCAACATCTGATGCTCGCTCAGAAGGTCGATAATGCGTGACACCTTCATAATGAACGAGACGACCAGGATCATTTTCTGCAAAAAAGTCATGCATATCTAAGAAGTTATCGCCACCAAATGACTCATTTCCAAGTGACCAAAGTAAAATTGATGGGTGATTTTTATCTCTTTGGAACATAGAGTTACAACGATCTAATACATTCTCTCGCCATTCTGGACGGCTTCCAGGCACAGTCTCTTCTAATTCTTTCTGACCATAGCGCCACAGTCCATGCGTCTCTATATTATTTTCATCTATGACGTAAAGACCATACTCATCGCATAAGTCATACCAAAGTGGATGATTCGGATAGTGCGATGTTCTAACAGCGTTAATATTAAATCGTTTCATGAGCTCGATATCTTTAATCATATCCTCGCGAGCTACAGCGCGACCCTTCTCTGCTGTAAACTCGTGACGATTAACCCCTTTAAAGACAATCCGCTCGCCATTTATTTTCATCAGCCCATCCTTGAGCTCGAATACTCTAAAGCCGACTCGACAGCTAACAGTCTCGATTAGCTTTCCATCTTGATCAACTAAGCTTAACACAAGCGTATAAAGGTAAGGAGATTCCGCTGACCATTTATAAGGATTCTCTACTGCCTTAAATAGCGTTACTTCAGTATCCTCTTGCTCTGAAAACTTAATTTGCTCAGTAACGGCTTGGTCAAATACTGGTTGTTGATCTCGGTCATACAACATCGCCTGCAATTCAACTGCAGGTGCCAGATTAAAATAATCACGTATTCTAACATCAACAGTTAATAACGCATCACGATAATCAAGATCTAAATTCGTTTTAACAAAAAAGTCATCGATATGTGTTTGAGCTGGTGAAGCTAAATACACATCACGGAAGATCCCACTCAAACGCCAAAAATCTTGATCCTCTAACCAACTCGCATCACACCACCGATATACTTCTACCGCTAATTTATTTTCGCCCTCTACTAAATATGGTGTAATATCAAATTCAGCTGCGGTAAATGTATCTTCACTGTAACCAACTAAATCACCATTAACCCAAACGTAAAAAGCTGATTCTACACCAGCAAAGTGCAAGTAAACAGGTCGATCAGTCCAATTCTCAGGCACAGAAAATGTTCGAACATATTGACCGACTGGATTATAATTTGTCGGGGCAAATGGTGGTTTGATCTGATCTTTTTCAACCCATGGATAGACGACATTCGTATATTGTGGATAGTCATAGCCCTCTAACTGCCAATGGCTCGGTACTTTTATTAAATCCCAGTCACTCGAATTAAAATCTAACTTGTAAAAATCCTTAATTCGTTCGCTCGGTCTTTCAGCAAATGCAAACTGCCACTCGCCATTTAACGATTGATAAAACGGTGATGCAGTGCGTTCAAGTTTTAAAGCTTGTTCGACGGATTGATATGGCATCGCCGTTACACGAGCTGGCCTGCGGTTCAACTGAAAAATATCAGGATTATTATTCCACTCTGGATAGCCATTCTTAGGTGGACTGTACTTAAATTTCTCCAATTTACTGATCACTTTAGCTGACACTCCTCTACTGAATTGTTTATAAATCTATTATAAACCTTTTGTTAATTAATTTAAATTACAAATAACATAATATTAGAGGAAGATAGAAATAATTAGTCATGCACCCCACTTTTTATAAGTTTTAAAATATTTACTCCATAATCAAAAAAATGTTATTCAAACGTATATCTACATTTGAACAACATTTTTTATCTAATAGACTTTTATTAATTTCGTTAAACAAGCACCCAGTGATTTGGTCTTTTTTCAACTAGCTGATTTTTCTCAAAGGTGTACTGTTGTAATTTTATATTGTGATTACGAATTTTTTCTGCTTCAATTGTCGGATCAGGTACAGGCACCGCTTCAAGTAGCGACTTAGTATAGGGATGAATCGGATTTGAATATAATTCCTCACTCTCAGCTACCTCGATAATTTTACCATTGTACATGACCGCCACTCGATCACAAATATGCTTCACCATCGCTAAATCATGCGCGATAAATAAATACGTTAAGCCAAGCTTTTGCTGTAAGTCTTGAAGTAATTCAACAATCTGCGCTTGAATTGATACATCTAAAGCAGATAACGGTTCATCACAAACGATAAACTTCGGTTTCACGGCTAATGCGCGTGCAATCCCAATCCTTTGCTTCTGTCCACCGGAAAATTCATGTGGATAACGATTCGCATGGCTTTTATCAAGACCAACGAGCTCGAGCAACTCCTCTACCCGCTCACGACGTTCCTTCTTAGTCCGATAAAGCTTATGGATATCAAGTGGTTGACCAATAATATCAAGCACCTTCATTCGTGGATTTAATGAGGCTTGAGGATCTTGAAAAATAATCTGAACATCACGACGAAGAACCTTTAATTCTTTTCGATTAAATTGATGAATCCCCATACCTTCAAATAATACTTCACCATCTGTTGCCTTTTGTAATTGCAGTAGCAAACGACCAGTTGTTGATTTTCCAGAGCCTGATTCTCCGACTAAGCCAAGCGTTTCTCCTTGGCGAATTGAAAAACTAACCTGATCGACTGCACGGACTGAACCCCCAAGCTTTAAATGAAAAACTTTTTCAAGCTGCTGTGCATCAACAATTGTTTTTGCTTGATTAAAATGCTTCGGAAAATGGGTTGTTTTCTTCTGATCTATTCTTGGTAACGCATCTAACAAACGCTTCGTATATGGATGCTGAGGTTGATTAAAAATTGACAATGTATCATTTTCTTCAACGATCTCGCCATCCTTCATGACTACAACACGATCACACATTCCAGCAACAACACCAAAATCATGTGTAATTAATATAATACTCATAGAAAATTTTTCTTGGAGTTTTTTCATTAGTTGTAAGATTTGTGCTTGAATTCGAACATCAAGTGCAGTAGTTGGTTCATCAGCAATTAATAATTTCGGTCTACAGATTAACGCCATCGCAATCATCGCACGTTGTAGCATACCACCTGAAAATTCATGTGGATATTGATGATAACGCTCTTGTGGATGTGAGATTCCAACAAGCTCAAGCATATTTAACGTTTCTTGCTTTGCCTTTTGTGGTGATAGACCGCGATGCTTTATGCTCATCTCGTCAATTTGCTTACCAATTTTAATTGTCGGATTAAATGAACTCATCGGATCTTGAAAAATCATACTCACTTCTCTACCGCGAATTAGTTCCATTTCTTTTTCATTATATGTTGAAATTGGTTTTCCTTCATATTCGATTAATCCAGAAGTAATCCGGGCAGACTGTGGAGATAGGAGTTGCATAATCGCTTTCGCGGTCACACTCTTTCCAGAGCCTGATTCGCCAACAATGCCCAATGTCTCACCCTTTTCCACTGAAAAAGATATGTCCTTAATCGCATTTAAATAATGCTGACTCGATTCAAAAGCGACAGATAATTTTTTTACAGTTAATAGGTTATTCATAATCAACGCCCCAGTAGTTTTATCATTTGACATTACGTCATAAAGTTTCTATAATCTAATTTGCGTTATTGTATACTAAACTAATAGGAATTATCAAGTATAAAGGAGGTGTAAGCCAGTTGTCAGTCGAAAACAGGTTAACTAAAGGGTTTATGACCATCCAACGGCATCGCTTACTCAAGTGGTTCCAATGGCTTATCGGTGCACCATTACATCTCATCGCAGTGATTTTATTTTTATCTAGAAAAAAATCAACAAACTATCAATCTTTATTTAAAGAAACAGTTCAACAGTTAAAACAAACTGATGACTATCAAAACTGGCTTCAAGCGTATTACCAACAATACGATCGTAAACAAGCCTACTTTAATAGAAAAATTAATCCGGCTAAACGAACATCATTCGTTAATCAACAAGCCAATGAGAAAGTCGAAAAAATTGCAACAGAAGCACTCGCTGAGTCTGGAATCGAACAAATCAATTATTTAACATATTTCAATTCACTACTACTTAATAAAAAATTTATTGGATTAACGATTGTACCTGGACTTATTCTTTATAGCTTATGTTTAATTTATCAAAATGCTTTTATCCGCTTTATCTTTGAACGGGTCGTCTTAACGTTCTTTGTCATGATCTCTGTCATTGTGATCGTGTTTACGATTCTTTATATTTCACCTTCAGATGCTGCGGCAAATATACTAGGTGAAGCGGCAACGATGGAGCAACGAATTGAATTTAATTTCCGCTATGGACTTGATCAACCATATATTGTCCAGCTTGGTCGAGCAATAAAAGGCTTTTTAACGTTTGATTTAGGGTTATCGTATACAGGAAATGAAGTTATCATCTCAAGTATTTCAAATCGTTTACCAGTAACACTAACTCTTGCAATCTCGTCACTGCTCTTAGCTGTAGTTGTTGCGATTCCAATTGGCATGATCTCAGCAGCTAAAATGAATTCGTTTTGGGATTATAGTTTTATGTTTTTAGCGTTAATCGGTTTATCAATTCCAAGCTTTTGGCAAGGTTTAATTTTTATCCTAACCTTTTCAATCCGTGGTAACTTACTACCAGCCACCTATTCGCCGAATAACCCACTGTCATTAATCATGCCTGTGGTCGTACTCGGTACTGGATTAGCTGCAGCAATTGCACGGATGACTCGCGCATCAATGCTTGAGGTGATCCACGAGGATTATATGATGACAGCTAAAGCAAAAGGATTGTCTGGTCGAGAAGTTTTCTTCCGTCACGGCTTACGTAATGCATGGATTCCGATTCTAACAGTTATCGGACTACAATTTGGTGTAATGCTTGGTGGAGCTGCGGTAACAGAGCAAGTTTTTAATATTAGAGGGCTTGGCAGTTATATTGTTGATAAGCAATTTATCCCTGATATTCCTGCCATTTTAGCAGGAGTCGTCTATGTTGCCATGACAATATCACTCGTTAACCTCATCGTCGACTTATTGTACGCAGTCTTAAATCCACGAATTCGCTCCCAATTAAAAGAGAGTTCATAAAGGAGGTGACGCGAATTGAATCAAGTTGCATTAAAACAATCTGAAATTTATAAACATGGTACTTTTGCTTTTGTCGTATCACTTGGATTAAGTCTGCTATTTGGATTAAATAGCTTCAAATCAAGCACTGGTGATTGGCGTTTAGGATTCGTAATTATCGCGTTACTTTATCTAATCGTAAGCTTCTACCAGCTCGTCATTAATATGAGCTTACGACGTAATCTCTTAACAACTGGTTCCGTTAAACGAATGACAAGAAAATTAGCAATCTTCCAAATACTTTCGCTTTTTATTGGAAATATTTTTACTGCAACATTTAGCTTTCGTTTACTAAAATCAGAGCGAGACGTTGATTATACATTTGCGTATTATATGTTAATTACTGATTTTCTAATCATTGGTGTTACACTATTAAATTTATTTAAACCGTATGTATCAAATACGTTTCTTGTTTCATTAGCTATACTCATTGGTCTACTGATTTTTGATTCTTTTATCGTAATTTATTTACTGGTTAGAAAAGCTGATCCAGCAATAAAAATTAAACCTGCTGGTAAGTGGCTAGCACTATTGCTATTTGTCACAAGCATCACAGGTAATGTCTTTCGTTTTATCCTTGGTTATAGCTTATGGCTTAAGCATTCATCCCGAGATCAAGCCGATATCGATAAGTGGCAGTTCTTCTGGGTGAAATTAATTCGCAATTTTACGGCGATGACAGGTCTGTTGTTTGTTGTCTTTGTTCTATCAATTGCAATTACAAGTTACGGTACGTTTGTGACGAGGTTTGCAACGGTCAATGACTATAACAATCTTCTCGTTGAACCGAGCTTAGTCTTTCCATTTGGAACGGATAACTTCGGACGTGATGTTTTTTCACGGATTGTCTTTGGTGCAAGAATTTCACTTGTCGTTGGATTAATCACAACGCTCATTCCACTCGTCATTGGTGGTATATTGGGCGCTTTAGCCGGATACTACAGCCATAGCATTGATCAATCGATTATGCGTGTGCTCGATGTTCTCTATGCAATACCAGGGATTTTACTAGCCATTGCGATTATCGCTGCTTTTGGATCAAATACAATCAACTTAATCGTTGCATTAAGTATTGGTTCAATCCCGACATACGCACGTACAATGCGAGCAAATATTATGATCGTAGCAAAATTGGACTATATTGAAGCAGCAAAAGCACTTGGTGAGTCTGATTGGGTCATTTTATTAAAACATGCCATTCCAAATGCCTTTGCGCCAATGATTGTACGGGCAACATTAACAATTGGTAGTGCCGTCATTGCTACAAGCAGCTTAAGCTTCTTAGGCTTAGGCGTTGAGCCACACATTCCCGAATGGGGAAATGTTCTTAGAATTGGAAGTAGTTATTTAGAAACAGAGCCCTATTTAGCAATTTTCCCAGGGCTTGCCATTATATTACTCGTGTTAGCCTTCAACTTTTTAGGTGACGGTTTACGCGATGCATTAGATCCAAAATTAAATTAATCTTAGGGGGAAACAAAATGAAGAAGTTAAGTTTTGCACTATTACTCATCGTAAGCCTTTTATTTGCAGGTTGTGTCAATACAGAATCTGATATTGAGGGCGATTCGAGTAGTCAACAAGATTCAGAAAGGCCGACAATTGAGATCTTAGGCATGAGTACAAGTGAAGATGATATGAATATTCTTCGCGATCAATTAACAAACAATGGCTTTAACGTTGAGCTTAATATTCAGCCAGATCGAGGTAGCTTTACAACGCAAAAAGAAGCTGGTAATTACGATCTTGCTGTAAACAACTGGACAACAGTAACAGGTAACCCAGATTACGCTGTCCGTTCATTATTCAAATCAGATGGTGATAATACACTTTTTGCTGATGATGAAGCTGATCGTTTAGTTGAATTAGCTGCTACACAATTACCTGAAGAATATCAACAAACGTATAAAGAATTAGAACAACACGTTGTCTTTGATAACGCCTATATCGTACCACTTTACATTTCTTACAAAGCACAAGCAGTTAATCACGAGATTATTGATGAATCAACCGTCCGCTTACCTAAGTCAAGAGCGGCTGTATGGGAAATGTACGATTTTAATGACCAGTCATTACGCGATAAAGAACCATTACTTGTCCATCAAGCACTTGGTGATCTAACATCACTCGATCCGATTAAAGGAAATGATGGTTCAATTAACACATTAAATACAAATATGTATGTACGCTTAGTCAACTTAACAGACGATGATCAAGTGGTCTCAGATGGCTCACTATCATTAAACCACGTGATCGCAGAAGGTAACCAAGATTATTACTTTGTTTTACGTGATGATATTAATTTTGCAGCAGTTGAAGGCGATACAGCTGTAGATACTGGTATTCGTGTTGGTGCAGAAGATGTTAAATTCTCACTCGACAGAGCAAAAGACCGCAATTCTGTTCCAGATCATAGAACATACAGCTTACATGAAAGTATCGACACAGTTGAAATTGTTGCTGATTTAACTGAATTAGACGCGGTTACAAATGAAGGTATAACAGTAAAAGAAGCACTTGAAGCTAACCTTACAACACCGATTAACACATTAACAACTGACAAAACAACTGTTGATAATGATGCTGGTATTTATCAAGTGGTCAAAGTTACAACACATAATCCTTTCCCACAGGTGTTGAACTATCTTGCCCACCAATCAGCAGGAATTGTTTGTAAGGAACAAGTCGAAAGCATCAACACATTTGATGTAGATAGCTATGATGTGAATACAGATATAGCTTATGGTGACCAACGAACAGTTGCAGAAGATAGCGATCATGAGAACACACTTTATGCTAGTGGACCATATATCATGATTTCTAAGAACGATTATGAAGCTCGTTTTGTTAAGAACCCAGCATACATGCCAGGTACTGACTATGAGCCTAAAATTACTGAAGTGATCGTTAAATTCATCCAAGACTCAGAAACAGCACTTTCTGCATTAAGAAATAACGAAATCCATGTTTATAATGGTGTTTCAGAAAACCGTTACGATACTGTTCATGAAGATGAAAGCTTAACATTACAACAAAATGAAAGTAACTCAGTTGCTTACTTGAGCTTTAATATGGATGGCCGAGAAGTTTCAAATAATAAAGCATTACGTCAGGCAATTCTTTACTCTGTTAACCAAGATGAATTTATTTCATTCTATCAAGGTAATAAGCTACCTGCGGTTTCAACAGTAAGCCCACTCGTTAACACAGGCTTAAAACTAGAAGCAGACGCAGACAAAGTTAAAGAATTACTTGAGCAAGCAAAATAAATGAAATGAAAATTTGCCGAACCTTTAAGATACTATTGCTTAAGGGTTCGGTTTTTTCATTATCTATATGAGTGAGCTAACTTGATTTTTTTCATTCATTGAGCGTGATATAATAAATTCAGAATAATAAAAAATTCCTAATAGAACGGAGTGCAAATTTATGATGGAAACAAGTTGGTTCACACAATCAGATGGACAGGCAGTGTTTTTAAGAAAGTGGATTGACCCTCACACGAAGCCTAGAGCAGTCCTTCAGCTTGCTCATGGCATGGCTGAACATAGTGGACGCTATAAGGAACTTGCAACCTATCTCGCAGCAAATGGCATCATTGTGTACGCTAACGATCATAGAGGTCACGGTCAAACGGGTGAACGTATGGGGATTATGGGATTTTTCGCTGAGGCAAATGGCTTTGAACGTGCAGTTTCAGACCTATATGAGATCAGCCAGAAAATTAAGCAAGATCATCCGAATCTCCCATTCTTTATTCTCGGTCATAGTATGGGATCATTTTTAGTCAGACGACTCATTCAGCACCAGCCTCATATTTGTGATGGCGTGATTTTATCAGGAACCTCTGCAAGTAAAGGGCTAATCGGTAAGCTTGGCCTGATGCTTGCCAAGTTTGAAATTAGAAGACTCGGTGCAAGAGCAGAAAGTCCACTAATGAATCAGCTCAGCTTTGGCCAATATCAAAAGGCTCTGCCTAACTCAGAAAGCTGGCTTTCACGCGATCAACAGGCAATAAATGCTTATTTTAATGATCCACACTGTGGTTTTATTTCAACAGCACAGTTTTACTATGACTTACTTTATGGTCTTGATAAAATTCATCAGCGTGCGGAAATGACTAAGGTTAACCGTTCAGTACCTATCCTTTTAATTAGTGGCTCAGCCGATCCAGTCGGTAGCTTCAGTAAAGGTGTTGATAAAGTTAGAAAAAGCTATTTATCACATGGCGTTGTGTCAGTTGACTTACACCTCTATCAAGATGGGCGACATGAAATGTTTTTCGAAACAAATCGTCAACAAGTTTTCGAGAACTTATTAACATGGCTTAATGGAAAAATTTAATTTAGACATCGTTTTCATCTGATTAAATAAGTCTATTTAATTTATTACGAAAACCGAAACAAAATATAAGACTTTTATTTTATTAGTGTTATAATATCCCATGTATCTAAAAATAGAAATATGGTGATCAACTTATGGAACGCTTAACTAACACGAACGTCTTATCTCCACGTAAGCAGCTCTTCTTAATTACGTGGCCAATTTTCATTGAGTCTTTTCTACATACTTTTATGCGTTTTTCAGACACATTTATGCTTAGCTTTATCTCAGATGGAGCAGTTGCAGCAATAGGTGTTGTCAATCAAATCATGATGTTTACCTTTGTTTTATTTAATTTTACAGCGATGGGATCTGCGGTTGTTGTTAGCCAATATGTAGGCGCTAACAACCCTAAGGGCGTGCAAAAAACAATTGCACACGCCTTAATGGCAAACTTAGTCTTCGGAATGTTGATTACAGTTATTGTCCTTAGCTTTAAAACGAAATTTATTCATCTATTTGATTTAGAACCTGAGCTTTTTGGATATGCCAATACGTATTTACTTTACGTCGGTAGTGCTTTGGTTGCACAAGCGATGGTGTTAACGATCTCTGCTATCCTCCAAGCAATGGGCTACACAAAAGACGTCATGAAAATCGTCATCGTTATGAATATGTCAAATGTGTTCTTTAACTATGTCTTCATCTTTGGTTCACTAGGATTTCCAAAACTTGGTGTAGCGGGAGTTGCTATGTCAACGGCAGGGATCCGTTTTGCTGGAATGTTTATCTTGTTCTTTATTTTAATGAAAAGATTACCGATTAAGCTATCAATTAAAACATTCTTTACATTTGATAAAACTTATTTATATAAGATTCTCGGAATCGGTGTACCTGCAGCTGGTGAGCAGCTATCGTATAATATTAGTCAAATCATCATTACAATCTTTATTACTAGCTTAGGTGCAACTGCACTCGCAACTAGAGTATACGCACAAAACCTAATGTCATTAATGACTGTATTCTCAATGTCAATTTCTAAAGGGATGCAAATCTATATTGGTCAGCTTGTTGGTGCAGGTAAAGAGAAGGAAGCTTATCGTAATATGTATATCGGCGTTCGAATCGCCTTAACTGTTGCTTTAACAGTTGGATCAATTCTCGCAATCTCTGGTAATCAAGTATTTAAGATTTTCACACAAGATCCAGATATTATCTCACTCGGTGTGATTATTTTAATTATCGGATTAGTCTTAGAACCTGGTCGAACATCGAATTTAGTCATTATTAGTGCCTTAAGAGCAGCTGGAGACGCACGCTTCCCTGTTATCATTGGCATCATTGTTATGTGGGGCGTCTGTGTACCACTCGCATACTTCCTCGGTATAACAATGAACCTAGGCCTACCAGGAATCTGGCTTGCAATGCTAACAGACGAATGGATTAGAGCGATAATTATGTGGACACGTTGGCGCAGTAAACGCTGGATGGGTAAAGCCGTCGTCGAACGAGCAAGCTAACAATAAGAAAACGATTAACCGCTTAAATAAAGAAGCCGTTGGATTTTTACTCAATGTAAAATCTCAACGGCTTTTAATTTTTTTAATCCAAATAACGATCACTACGTTAGTCTGTTTTGATAGATAGAGTTGAGTGTATTTTGCGGAACTTGTGTGTATTTCGCAGAACTTGTGTGTATTCTCGAAAACTTGTGTGCATTTCGCGGAACTTGTGTATATTCTCGAAAACTTGTGTGCATTTCGCGGAACTTGTGTGTATTTTCGAAAACTTGTGTGTATTTTTGAAAACTTGTGTGTATTTCCGAGAACTTGTGTGTATTTTTGAAAACTTGTGTGTATTTTCGCGAACTTGTGTGTATTTTTGATAACTTGTGTGTATTTCCGAGAACTTGTGTGTATTTTTGATAACTTGTGTGTATTTCCGAGAACTTGTGTGTATTTTTGATAACTTGTGTGTATTTCCGAGAACTTGTGTGTATTTCTGAAAACTTGTGTGTATTTCCGTGAACTTGTGTGTATTTCTGAAAACTTGTGTGCATTTTCGAAAACTTGTGTGTATTCTCGCGAACTTGTGTGTATTTTCATGAACTTGTGTGCATTTTCGAAAACTTGTGTGCATTTCCGAGAACTTGTGTGTATTTTTGAAAACTTGTGTGCATTCTCGCGAACTTGTGTGTATTTTCATGAACTTGTGTGCATTTTCGAAAACTTGTGTGTATTTCCGCGAACTTGTGTGTATTTTTGAAAACTTGTGTGTATTTTCATGAACTTGTGTGCATTTCGCGGAACTTGTGTGTATTTTTGATAACTTGTGTGTATTTCACAGAACTTGTGTGTATTTTTGATAACTTGTGTGTATTTTTGAAAACTTGTGTGTATTTCCGAGAACTTGTGTGCATTTCCACGCTATGTTGTGCATCTAGGCTTTTTTAGCAAAAACAAACACAGCTGTATTTACAAGATAACGCAAATACAGCTGTGTTATGAATGATTGATACCAATTTTGTCTTAATTACGGCTATTAATCTTAAGCAATTAGAGCTTAAATTGGCCTAGTAAATTATTTAACTCGTTAGCTAAGTTTCTTAAATCAACTGAATTTGTTGAAATTTCCTCCATAGAACTAGAAACCTCTTCTGCTGAAGCAGATGTTTCCTCAACTCCTGCAGCTGACTCCTCTGAGATTGAAGCAATCTCTTCAACTGATGCTGATAGATTCTGACTTGTAGATAAAATAGTCGTTAACTCACCAGTCATACCTCTAATGTCAGTAACCATCTGTGCAATCGACTCATCAATTTTACGGAATGTCTCACTTGTATGTTCAATGTTACCCATTCCCTCTTGAACTTGCTCATAACTATTTTCTAATGAATCTTTAACACTTTCAGAATCTGATTGAATGCCAGATACAATCTCTGTAATGCTTTGAATTGAATCGCCAACTTGCTCTGCTAGCTTTCTAACTTCCTCAGCAACAACCGCAAAGCCTCGACCATGTTCACCAGCACGTGCCGCTTCAATCGAAGCATTCAATGCAAGTAAGTTCGTTTGTTCAGAAATATCTCTAATCACGGATACAATATGAGAAATTTCTTTCGATTGATTATTTAAATGAATAATCTTCTCTACTGACTCAGTGACGATTGAATCAATTGTTCTCATCTGATCAACTGATTTTTCCATTAAGCTAGAGCCGCTTACTGTTAACTTCTGTGTTGTCTCAGATTCTTTCGCAACTGTTTCTCCTTTTTGCTGTGCAGATGAAACTGTTGCAACAAAATCACTCATACCTGATGATAAACTTGATGCATGAGATGCTTGTGTCTCTGATCCAGAAGCTAACTCCTGCATTGTGCTAGAGATCTGCTCTGCACCTTCTGATACATCATTTGTTGTTTCCATTAATGAATCACTATATTCTGTTACCGTATTTGATACATTTTGAATCTCTAATAATAAGTTTTGCATATTATTAGACATTTGACGTGTCGCTTCTGTTAACTGACCAATCTCATCACGACGTACAGTTTCATCAATTTCCGTAGTCAAGTCACCTGAAGCAATTGAAAGCATTTGATTTGTTAATCTTTTAATTGGTACAGAAACTATTCGAGTTGTCACAACTGCTGTTGCAATTCCGATAACAATCCCATAAATAGATACAAAGAAGCTTGTCGCTAACGTTGATCTTCCTGCACTAATGACTTCATCAGATAATGCAACGATCGATCTTTCTTGTTGTTCCGCAATATCATCGAATTGATTTATAACTGACATACCAACTGGCATCATTTGCGAGTCTAATAATGTTAACGCTTCTTCTTTCTGACCATTGTCAAACAATTGGAAAAAATCATCCGCTAGATCTTCCCAATCCTGCTTACGTTCAATCGCTGCTACCCACTCTTCAGCGTCAGTACTATCAAGTGCATCTTGTTCAGCTACTTGAATTGAGATTCTTTTTTCAATGAAGAGATCCTGATAATCTGTATTTCCTGAAGCTGCATAAGCACGAATATAGTTTGTTCGTTCATGCATATCAGTCGTTAATTCATTACTGATCATTAATAAATTAAGTTCGGTTTCTACCATTTCTTCGATATTTCTATTAATTTGATTCATCCAAAGCATATTGGACAAACCCAATCCAATCACGTGTACAATCACGATGCCAAATCCGAGTATCATTCGAGTACTAAATCGCTTAAAATTCCCCATTTTCAATCTGCCAAACTTAAATCTAAGTTTCTTCATTGCTGCACCCCATCTATCTATATTCATTCCATATATCACAATAGGTATTATCGGCTGTTTTTTTGTTATCTTTAGCTAAAGTACTGGATACCAACTATTTTATGACTTTATTCCTAATAGACACCACGAATATGTTCGTGAACCTCTTCTTGATAAAACTTAGCAATTCGCTTCATTTCCTCATCTGTAAATGGAAGTACATCAACTGCACCAAGATTTTCTTCAACTTGATGAGTATTCTTAAAGCCAGGAATAACAGTTGAAACGCCTGCTTGCTGTAACAACCATTTGAGTGCTGCTTTAGCCATTGTTTCACGACCTTCAGCAATCCACTTTAATTCGTTACTTAATTGAACACCTTTAGTGAACTCGATTCCACCAAATGTTTCACCAACGTTAAATGCATCGCCATCTTTATTGAAATTGCGATGATCATTTGATTCAAATTGATGATCAGCCGTAAATTTACCCGTTAACAATCCACTTGCTAGTGGAACACGAGCAATTATACCGACATTTTTCTCAAGTGCTTTTGGAATTAGCGTTTCAAGTGGTTTTTGGCGCATCATATTTAAGATAACCTGTAATGCGCTAACATTTTCATTTTCTAAACAGAACAATCCTTCTTCAACAGTTTCAACACTCACACCATAATGACGAATCTTACCTTGTTCTTTTAATTTATCTAAAACTTCAAATACACTTCCGTCTTTTAATATTTCAAATGGTGGACAGTGAATTTGATAAAGATCAAGTGTATCCCGTTCAATTCGTCTTAATGTATTTTCTAGATAATTTGTTACTGACTTTTCAGAATAGTTTTCCGGATCGTGAATGTCACCCATTCGACAGAATTTAGATGCAATATAGATCTTGTCTTCTTTTCCTTTAGTTGCTTTAGCCAATAGCTCTTCACTATGACCCCCACCATAAACATCAGCAGTATCGAAGAAATTAACACCACGATCAATGGCAACTTCTAGAGCTCGTAATGATTCTTGATCATCCGTTTTACCCCAGTCTCCTCCGATTCCCCATGTACCGAAGCTCAATTCACTTACTTTAAAACCTGTCTTACCTAAAAGATTGTACTTCATCGCATAACTCCCTCATTTCTATAATTAATTAAATTAATTTTACTACATGAATGAATTTCATAATGACTTAATTGGCTATAAAACACGAACAATTGGGTTACAGGTGACGCGGTGATTTCTACTCTAGGCGGACGCTTTCCGCGGGATCGGCCTCAGCTAATTGATAAAAGCTTTTCAAGCTTTTATCACTGGATCTTCGGACACGATTGTTCCCGCTGGAGTCGCCGCCTGCCGTTCCAATCACTTGATTAGGCTTCTTTATTTACGTATTATATTGTATTTTCATTTGTAATTGTTCGTGTTCTTAACTAGATTTTTGTATTATGAAATTGACTCA
>FZPS01000171.1_pt10 | contig 40162 bp, 31 predicted proteins | sample 1817821 | NCBI WGS metagenome assembly FZPS01 (sample SAMEA104158645, study PRJEB21678) | metagenome | place: Germany | collected 2015-04-21 | reverse complement strand
ATGTTTTAGTATCCCCTTCACATGTAGTGGGTCATAGGTAAAGTATCTGTTCTCAATGAAAGTTAACTCTATAATTTATGTATTTATATTGACGATGTATTTTTACTATTTAATTAAAGTCTTACTTCTTAAATGTAATATATTTATATAGGTGTATAAAACGAGAATATTTAAATTGCCCCGTTAAAAAGCCTGTATATATGGGCATAGGCAATGAAAAAAAAGAAAAGTTCTAAAAAGGAAAAAAAGTTCTAAAAAGGAAAGTTTTAGATTTTCTAAGTCTCAACTTTCCTCTACTTTCTGTTTTCCTGCTTCAAAAGCCCTGAGATTCACTTCAACCATTTTCTGAGGCACAAGGGCTTTTATGCTCTCAAGCAGGGTTTCTTTCGGAATGGGCAGATAGCCTGAAACTGCCCCTACCATTACGACATTCATTGCAAGCCTGCTCCCGGCTTCAAACGCCAGTTCATCGGCATTGAAGGCTTTTACTATGTATTTTTCAGACAAGGGCATCAAGGGTATCTGAAACCTCAGGGTATTTTGCCTGACCCGAAGTAACGGTTACAGGAACTACAGGCTGGGTATTTACTATAATAATCCCACCGTCTTTCAGGAAATCTAGGTACCTTACGGCTTCCATTGGCTCAAGGGCAAGCATAAGGTCTGCGCCTTTTTTCGGGATCATGGAGCCATAAGTTTGCCAGATCCGGATATGGCTCACAATCGGCGATGTTCTATGGGAATCCATAGAACATCATTTTCCTCCACAGAAACCACATACAGGAAGACCTCGTTCTGACTTAAGGAAGTTAATGAATGGGATTTTGTATGTTGTTACAACAGGTTGTATCAGAAAATATAATAGAAGAAGAGGAATAAAGTCCAATATACCAGTAAACAAAAGAAATAGAAAGAAAAAGAAGAAAGGAAGACCAATAAAGGTAGATTGGGAAGAGTTCAAAAAGAAAAGTGCAATAGAAAGGTTCTTTAGCTGGATAGAGTCATACAAGAAAGTTTTTCCAAGATATGAAGTCAAAGAAATATCATACCTTGGAGTTGTAATGTTAGCAGCAATAGTGAGGGTAAATCAAGTTTTGGGATGAGCTCAATACATAAATATGAGTGGAAAAGAACTTCTCGCTTTAGAAATTTGACAGAAATTGATGGCTTTAATTTTTAATTGTTTATCTGGTTTTCTCCTAGAGGTGCATCAAAGAAAATGTACAATGCACCACTATGAATTGTGAAATATGTGCCGGTTCCAGCATCATGGATTACTCTTTCATTCATATCAGCAGCAGCATCTATAAGATCCTGAAGTGAAGAAATCTCGACCTGCAGAAGGGATTTCCTGTTTTCTGGGAGTTTGCCCTCGCTTATAAACTCCTTAAAAGACGAATTTTTTTCTTCTTTTTCCAGTCTTTCAATGTACTCAGGATCAACTCTACTCATTTTCCTGACGGGAATCATCGCTCCAAGCAGGACCACGCTTAATAGGAATAAAAGCAGAGGGAGTTTTACCGTTGAGAGAGAAGGAGGTTTCTGGACCCAGATATTATTATATGTATTCTTGACGAACCCAAATTCTTCAGGCATCTGGTAGTATGTAGAACTGATGTTAACAGGTATAGCAAAGCTCTCTGTACCCGTAATTTCTTTCCCATTTATTTTACCTTCATAATTGATGGAAGTAACAATTTCGATTGTAGGATCCGAGGAATAGTTCAGCTGATCCTGAATCTCTTTGGCTTTTGACTGGATTTGAGGGACATCAAGGGTAAAATTAGAGGTAAGAACTTCCCCACTTTTCAATTGAGCAGTTTTTGAATCTCCAAGAGGGAACCCCTTCTGCCAGAAAATTTTCTGTTCTTCTCCGTACCCTCCCTTGCAGCTTGCCAAAATCACTGTATTAGCTTCCACGCTAATGTCAGCAGATTCTGCAGCTTCAAGGCTATATACGAATGAGATGTCTGCGGTAGGAGATACGGAAAAGAAATAAGCCGGCTTTCCCATTCCAAGCTGAGTTCCTTCAGGGTAGAGAGGGTTTGGCTCAGTTACAGGAGCCGAGTATGTATAATTGGCACGCTGTGTATAAGCAGTTATATTCTTTTCTTCATATACCACTCTGGAATATTCCTGAAACATCCAAAAACCTGAAAGAATCACCATCAGGAAGAATACGAAAAAAAGGATTTTCGCTTTGTCTATTAAGATGTTTTTAAGCTTAAGAAATACAGGTTTCAGAGTTTCACCCCCATTTTTCGATATTTACTCCATGTGCTATACACAGGCATTCAATCAACAGTAATTGATATTTTTCCAGACGCTCACATACTTTCATTGTTCAGCCTCTTGTTTTTCCATCTTAGGCACTTTTTTGGTTTACATACACATTAAAATAAAAATGGATATATTGAATAATAGTTAAAGGCAAAGCCAAAACCAGTTAATAAGATGAAAACACAAGCAGTTAAGCAGTTTAAATTTCTATTATTAACTGGCCACGACTGGATATAAGATACGAACTTCTGCCTTTATTTCAATTTCTTCGCTTTTAGCTGGGCTTTATATTTTTTATTTCGAATTTTTGCGCTAAATTTAATATTCAGCTTCAATTTAGATCTTGTCTCAAATTAGCTATGTTAAGCTTCAAATTTTTGTCTATGTTTCTATCAAACTTATTTGAGGGTGAAGATTTTCCAGCAATAAGTACACCAGAGATTTAAACATCTGACCATCCGGGGATTTAGCTTGTAGCTCAGACAAGATGCAGCGTCCTTATCCACTGTGCAACCAGACGGCGGAATTTTACCTTTTTACTTTTTCTGCCGACAACCGATTTCCTGTACCAGAGGGGGAGCAGGAGCAGGGAAGAAAGGCAGGTATAGAGCACAACTTCCGCTAGAGCAGGAAGATAGGGGTTTATTTCCGAAAGCGCAATTATCCAGTAGACAGGCAGCATCACCGGAGTCATGCTTCCACTCAATACTATAAGAGGCATTTTTGATCCTGTAAAGAATGGGATTAAAGCATTGACCAGGAATAACACAATGAGCAGGAGAATTGCTGCCTGGAAATCTCTTTTTTCTTCATGGTTTCATTTCCGCACCGGGTCCATTACCTCAGTTATGCAGAGCTTTCATTTCCGGAACTATCTTCAAAACTATCATTTCCGGAACTGTCTTCAGAACCATCATTTCCGGAACTATCTTCAAAACCATCATTTCCGGAACTATCTTCAGAACCATCATTTCCGGAACTATCTTCAGAACCATCATTTCCGGAACTATCTTCAGAACCATCATTTCCGGAACTGCCTGTAGAGCTGGAATCTCCAGAACTGTCGGCAGCAGTATCATTTGAAGAATTATCTGCGGGCTTTTCAGCTACAGAAATCCCTCCTGTTTTTGAATCCGTACCATCGGCATTGCTTACAGTAAGTGTTACTGTGTAACTTCCTGCTGCTGAGTAAGTATGCGAGGGACTCTGCTCGCTTGAACTGGCTCCGTCTCCAAAGTCCCAGCTCCATTCTGCTGCATTTTGCGAAAGGTCGGTAAACTGCACAGCTAGAGGAGCATAGCCTTCTGTGACACTGCTGCTGAAGTCTGCTACAGGAGGTACAGGCTGTCTTAATACCGTTATTGTGGAAGATTTGGAATCCGTGCCGTTTGCATTGGATGCAGTAAGAGAAATGGTATAGTCTCCTGCCGTGGAATAGATATGCGAGGGGTTCTGCTCGGTTGAGCTGGATCCGTCTCCAAAGTCCCAGTTCCATGCTGCTGCGTTTTGAGACAGATCTGTAAACTGTACAGCCAGAGGAGCGTTTCCGGATGAGACACTGCTGCTGAAGTCTGCCACAGGAAGTACAGGCTGCAGGACAGTAATTACGGCAGATGTTGAGCTTGTACCGTTTCCATTGCTTGCTGTGAGCGTTGCGGTGTAGGTCCCTGGTGTAGAGTAAGTATGTGTTGGATTCTGCTCGGTTGAGCTGGCTCCGTCTCCGAAGTCCCAGTTCCATGAAGTGGGGGAACCTGTGCTGCTGTCAGTAAAGGAGACCTGCAGAGGCGCTGTCCCGGAAAGGGAGGATGCAGAGAAAGATGCAAGCGGAACCGTGACAGAAGGAGTCACTATCAGGCTTAGTTTTGCTACGGTATCGGGAACTCCGTTTGCACCAAAATTTTCGCCTGAAATTTCATCCGTAAGCCCCTTCTTTGAATCGACAACAAAACTTACAACTTCTATTTTTGTCCCGTCAGGAGTAACATAGAAGGATGAGCCAGGTGCTTTGACTGAAGATGAACCTCCTTCAGCACTGCCTGTTATTTCCGTACCTGCAGGCTGCACAGAAAAAGCTCCTGTCCCGCCATTGGAATTGTAAATTGCTATCAGAGGGGAGGCAGAGAATCCATTTAAGAAGAGCACTGCACCGTAGTATTCATTTCCAGGGTAGACTCCATCGGCAACAAGGGAAAAATTATTGACTCCTACCTGAAGGGGTATGGAAATTTTGCCAAGCGGACCACCGGAAGAAGGCATGTTAAAGAAAATTCCATTTTCGTCCCTGACGCCTATCTGCCCGAAGGAGTCTTCAGGGTTTGTGGTAAAAGCCCCTGAGCCTGTCGTAGCCCCAGAGGAGTTTTCTCCGTCTAGGGTCAGGTCAGTCAATGTTACTGAGGAAGCTGCACCTACTTTTATATAACCTGCTTTTTTCTCGGAATCTTCTCCAGCCGTATTTTTTACTGTAAGCGTGACCGAGTATGTTCCTGGTGCAGAGTAAGTATGCGCCGGGTTCTGTTCGGAAGAGCTTGCTCCGTCTCCAAAGTCCCAGTTCCATTCTGTTGCGTTTTGCGAGAGGTCAGTGAACTGCACGGAAAAAGGAGCAGGTCCAGTGGTTATGCTGCTTGTGAAGCCGGCAACAGGGGGAAGAACCACTTCAGGAGTTTCCAGAACGGTTATCTCAGCAGATTCGGAATCCGTGCCGTTTGCGTTGGAGGCTTCCAGAGTAACGGTATAGGTCCCTGCTGTAGGGTAGATATGTGCCGGGTTCTGTTCGGAAGAGCTTGCTCCGTCTCCAAAGTCCCAGTTCCATTCTGTTGCATTTTGCGAGAGGTCGGTGAACTGCACAGCTAGAGGAGCATAGCCTTCTGTGACACTGCTGCTAAAGCCGGCATCAGGAAGGACTCCATCATCTTCGTCCGAACCTCCTGACCCACCTCCACCTCTAGAGCCACCCCCAGAACCTCCAGAGCTCGGACCCAGGCTACCGGTGTTGATACTGGCTTCTTCAAGGGAAACTGTCCTTTGTGTATCAGTAGAATTGTTGATCAGGTCAGTAGAATTTGTAAAGTTAGTATTATTTGTAAGGTTAATATCACTGGTTTGATTGGTAGGGTCAATGGTCTCATTTGCCTCTATGGGCAAATTATCTGTCTGATTAGTAAATTCTGCAGAACTTTCGTTATGAATAGAACTGGGATTCTCCGAAAAGTTTACAGCTACAGACTCACTGTAGTTTCTCGAATTAGAGTCTCCTATCGGACCGAAATCGTTTTCCTGAAGCCCGTCCCTGCCTCCAGTCAGGTTAAGGTCAGGCGCCCCGACCAGCTCTTCCAGGCTTTCCCAGACACCTGTCCTGATTTCGGCATTAACATTTTTTGCATCAGTGAATGAAGCAGATGTATCTGTAAAGGAAGGAAAAGTGCTGAAGGTAAAGAAAGAAAATACCACCATACATAGTAATATTTTATTAACGGACTTCATTTTTAATCACCCTACTGCCAGTATGCTATTTTTTTAACCCCAATGAAGCATATATATTTATGTTGATTTGATAATTAACTTCTGATAAATATATTCAATTTGAGATTGACAGACCTGCAACCTGTTGGTTGAGCCTGAAAGATCTAAAACCCAACAAAACCCAATTGTTTTAACCCAGGATTTAATTAAAACGTCTACTAGCCCTTATTTTGCCCTCAAATGAATATTAATCCTGAAATTTGAATTTAACGAAGTAAATTACCGTATATAATATGCAAGTTTCATGTTTTTTCATACTCTGGCTGCAAGTCTATTTCTTCTTAAGGAAGAAAACAGGTTGTCGAGCCAGAATAATATATACTATTGTGAATATGATTCATTGAGCATGAGTATGAATTTTTAAACATGTGTTCCAAAAACGGATTAATGTTTATTTTTTCATACCTGATTAATGAATTACATTTAAGATAATTAATGAGTATATCTATCCTATATATAAAATAATCGGGATATATAATTACATTTAATTAATAAATAAATAAAGTTTAAGTAATTAAAAAGGATAAAGGAAGCTATTTTCAAAAAAAGTATGGAGAAATTGTTTTTTTGATTTACTACACTTATATAATATAAATATATTTAAGAGAAACTTGACTTTTTAATAATGAATGGGAAAAATAAATAGAATGAGTCTAGATTCTATTTCTTAATTAATGTTAAATTTTGAAAGCATATGCAGTTAAACACATATTTTTATAAATGAAAGCCTCTTATCGCGGCAAGAATTAATTTTCTTTTTAACAATTCTGGTGATTTTCCATACTTTCTGTATTGAGGATCACGGCGGGCAAGATTAAAGGTGTTAAAAGCTCTGTTTTATAGCCTTGAATGCAAAAAATTACACTTTAATTCTCATTATGAACTAGAAACAAAATTTCTCTAAATGGGAATGTATAGGTTCAATTTAAAGTGTAATTCTTTGCGTAAATGACATAGTTATGTAACAATATTTTTTGTAGTTCCAAATATTATCAGAAATAAAATCATAAAAAACCGGTCTTCAAAACTCCACGAGAAAATAGTATTTTAAAGTAAACATGACCAAAAAAGCTCTAGATTGCCGGGGTAAATCATTCAAATAATGGCAGGTATGATTATCGGAAATAATAGATATCTAATTTAAACATATTATTTTTTTATATTATAGTTCTTAATGTATGTTAAGTATAATCTGAAAATTAAATGGAATTATTTATTCTTACAGGAGTCTAATTATCTCTCGTATTTCTATAATTATCAGTATAATTGAAGGAAAAAGTACAACTGTCAAAAATCCAACCGGAGTACGCGCAAAATGAACTAAGGCACCGATGAAGGGAATTTTGAAAACCATAATGCCTATCACGTCTCCAGGGGCAACGATGCCGTCCGGTAATTCGTTTGCGTCTCCTTTAGTTATGTATCCCTCTTCTACTACTCCTACTACCCTATGAGTGATGCTCGCTCCCTCGTCACTTTGAAAATGAGGACGATAGGTGATAATGTCTCCAACTGCAGGTTGTGTAATTGCAGGAATAATTACAACGATATCATTAGCTGTTATTACAGGTTCCATGCTGTTGCCCGAAACGGTCATAATATGTAAGGGACCAGTAGGAATACTAGTAATAAAGATTGGTAAGAGTATTAAGAGAATAAACACCTTAACGAGAGTATCTATTGTTTTCATGTCTTTCTAAAACCAGATTAGTTTTTTATAAGTTATCAAAGATAAGTTTTGAGTCTCGAGCGATTCTTGATTAAAAATTGTAATATGAATATCACAAAAATACTATATATAAGAAACTCAGTACCGGTTTTTAGTCAATGACAATACACTTTATAATATTTAGAAAAAATAGAAATCGACTTCATTTGTAGCTGATTTAAATAGGCTTGAACAATTTAAATACCGTCACCTGGTGTAGGTGTATCAGGATTCTTGGAGTTCAAAGTTAATTTTTGATTAATACTTGCGATTAACCTATAATTTGATAACCATGTTCAGAAAAAGTTAAAAATCGACTACATATGTAGTCGATTTAAATGTGTTTAAAAATAAATTAAACTGTGTTTATGCCCCTGGAATTGTGCTTACTGAGGTCTCAGGATTCCTTAATTCAAACTTCATATCTACATTGAGAGTTTGTCCCATTTCATTATTCTGAATCGAGGAATCTACATTCTTATATGAGTACCAGAAATAGAGAGTCGTAGACTGGCCGCCATTTAGGACTTCGCCAGTGTCTACTGGGGTGTCGGTTATTTCTATTGGATTGGGGTCATTCGGATTTGTGGAATAGTAGATTTTAACATTATCTGCTAATGATTGAACACTTGAGGACTCAGTTGCTGAGATAAAGAGTTGTCCGGGGATGTTTCCGGTATTCCTTATATTAACAAAATATTCATCCTCAAAGAAGAAAAGGTATTTGTACTCTATTTGTTCTTTAGAATCCGGAATTATCCCATTTACAGCAAATGCCCGCTGTAATGGTCTATTGAGATCGATACCCAATTCTCCTGCAGTAAGCGTGTTACCAGTCGATTCAGCTGAGACAACAAAATTTGCCCAAGTTCCAGCTGCTGCAATGCCAACAAAGGCAATTATCAATATGCTTAAAAGCATTTTTTTGTTAACCATTATTAAACACCTCTTCCAAATAATTACTCCAAACAGATGAAAGAAAATACTTCTAGACATTGTGATGTCTTAAACACTCATTTTCTCTCAACTGTTTGAGCTATACTTTGCTATGGTTCATTCGAATATAGTTATTAGCCGATTGATGGAAATTCCGGGCAGGTAACGAAGAATTACTGTTATCAAGAGGCACATTATAGACTGATAAGAAGTAATTGCCGATTAAGGTCAATATATCTCAAGTAACAAAAGATTACTAAGAGTTTTTAAGCTCAATATCTAATATTTTATTACAAGTTGCGAAAGATTTATATTTATATTTTATTAACGTGCGCGGTAACCAGGAAATAGTGTTATTCTTTCATAATACTCCTTTATGCACAGGAAACACCAGAAAAATCAGGAAATTTCAGGGATTTCCTGCAGGTCCAGATTATGATAAATCAAAAAACAATGAAGAGCCTGGAATAAAAAAGTTTAAGTGGAAATTCCGATAATTTGCTGAAACTTTTAAATTCAAACATTAAGATAATTCGAAACAATATTAAATGAGGAAAGACAAACGGAAATATTAAAACGATCAATGTGCTACTGTATCAGCCCGGATATGAAAAGATGAAGAAAAAGGAAATTATCCAGATAGCGATTTTCCTTATAATTGGAATATTTCTCATTAATACATTAATGCCCTTCTATACAGGATCATACAAGCTTATGATAGTCCTGAGCGGAAGCATGGTGCCTCTTTTTCTTCCTGGTGACATCGTGATCACAAAATCTGTAGATCCTAATGAGCTTAATGTTGGAGATGTTATAACCTTTCAAGTTCCAGGCGGTAAACCTGGTACCTTCGTTACACACCGGATAATTTCCATAGGAAAAGTCCACTCCTCAACAGGAGAAATACGTTCCTTCCATACTAAAGGCGATGCAAACAACATAGCAGATGACTTTAAGGTGCCTGCATTTAATGTAGTTGGAAAATTGGCATTTGTCATTCCCTTTTTAGGATTACTGATTGACGCATTCAGAACCAGTAAAATCTTTTTTATTCTTATGGTTATACTTCCTTCAGGCATAATCGTTCTCGATGAAATAAGAAATATGATGATATACAGCAATCCACGTCGTGCCCGAAAACTGGAACGCGAGCAGAAAAAGATCGCTAAAAAAACTTACTATAAATTAGAGTGGAGAAAACTAACACAATTAATTCTTGTAAGCGGGCTTGTTTTTTTAGGGATAGTTGCATTTAATCTGGGAGATAACGGGCATATAGTTCTTAAAAGTGAAAACAAGATAGACAATTCTGGTTTTCTTCCCATGGTGTATACCATAAAACCTGATAATCCGGAACTGATGCTTGATATTTACCCCTGGTACGGAGTGCTTACTCCATTTAATGAGACTAAAGTTAATGAATATGAGGTCAGTGCTCCTGATGGAGTTGTTGCCCCGTCTACTTATACCCAATTTAACGAAATAGTGGTTACCGCTCCTGAAAATACACCGGCAGAAATCAGTACAGTCCCTTATATTCTGCCTGTCTTCTGGATAGTTGAACTTGCGGAGATCAGCCCATACCTCCCCGCAGTTGCGGAAATTTTGATTTATACCTCTGCTTTTACCCTTTTCCTTTTGCCTTTATGGTGCAAAAAAAAGGTAAGAGGAAGGCACAAAAAGAAAATTGGACTTAAAAGAACATTAGCACTTTGGAAAAGGACCCTCAACTTAAGGTAAATATAAAAAATTTTCATTTAATAAGAATCTTATAATCATAATGAGGGAAAATGTTAGAACCCACATTCCATAGATGTGCACAGATATAGAATTTACTTGCCGATTTGCCCACTAATTCTCTGTAAATGCTAGATGATCATTTAAACTACTTCCGTATTGAGAGAATTAATGGCTTTTTTGAGACATCTGCGGAAAGGGATTAATCACTTCCTTCGTCTTCTTTATTCCTCTCCTAATTTATTTGTAAACGTAATTCCACTCTTTTTGCCAAATGAGTTAACTGGAGATTATGATGGTTGTAATGAAAGAGTTTAACATAGGAATTCCACCTAACTTATTAAACTCAACAAATCTGAGCTACTCATCCTAATACAGGTTTAATGGAAGATTACCGCATTCGGATGACACTGAAAAATTTAAGTAAAATAGAGAGAAAAAAGGAGAAAACCTGAGCAAAAGGGAGAAAGCTCAAAGTTTGCGGACGTGGCGCATGTGAGCCAGGGAAGATACCATAAAAAGGCTGCTTGTAAGGAGCATCCAATGTTCGCTTGAGACCCAGGTGAAGAGCTCTGCAGAGATAGTCACGCTGCCGACGAAGGCAAGGGTGCTCAGACCGACGTAGAACTGGCACCAGGGGATGTCGCCCTTCGGGACGGTTTCCATGTAGATGTCAAAGGTGCTGGCTGCAGGGAGAAGTTCCACAAAATCGTTTTCACGGTTGTAGTTGATGACTCCCAGGCTCTCCATCTTGGGGATATGGGTCTGGAGAAGGGAGACGTATACGCTCTTTCTAAGCGTGCTTTTCGGGTCGTCTTCTCCGGATTCGAGGCGGGCTATTTCTTCCGAAAGAAAGCGTACGCTCTGATTGCCTTTGCTACGGAGAATTTCAAGGACGTATCTTCGCCTGTCGTTCTGAAGAATCCCAAAGATATCACTTTTCGACAACTGTACCTGTTGGTTCTGGAGATCCGGCTTGATTCCCAGAGAATTTCCTGCTATCTCACTCATTTAGTATCCCCTCTAAAACCATACGTTAAATTACCGGGCGTCGTTCTCAGAAATCAGATTTTATTCAGTCTGGAGCCGTCCCAAAGCATTCACCCTTGAAAAATCAAGAGTTTTCAGAATTGCTTAAATAGAAAACTAAACCGCCTTCTCAAAATTCGATTCGAGGAGGCAAATTCTCAAAGCAACGAGTTTCAATTATAGGGATAAGTCGTTCAGTAAACCTTTTTTTCCAGCTACTCTAATTGAGGGAGGGATATTAGAGCAGCAGAATCTTACCAAATTGGGGTTTTTACTAGAGTTTTTAATAAATTTATAAGTAAACAATTAGAGAAAGTAATCTCTATAAAAACATGTCTATTTGATATTTTGTATAAATAATTAAAGACAGTTTAAGAGAGTCCAAAAACCCTCATAGATTCCATAATCTTATAAGTAACAACAGCTAAGAAAGTGAAAAGCAAAGATAGAATTGTCTCTTTACCTGCAGGCTAAGCTTGTAAAAATTTATGAATCGAAAACTATACGTAAAAATTGTCAGATTTTGAGGAGTAAAATTGAATATACCTTTTGGAAATAACGATAGAGTATGATTACTGAGATATCGTTAACGGAGAGAAAAAAATGACTCTGTAGAAATTCGATGAAATAAAAAAAGGTACAGGCGAATAGCTATGCAATAACACAACTATTCAAAAGATATGAATTTCCGCAGAAAAACTATTTCTCACTGTAAATCTTCAAGATAAAAGGCTTTAATTTTCCTAAATTTCAGCTTTCCTAAGGCTCAACTTTCCTCTACTTTTTGCCTTCCCGCCTCAAAAGCCCTGAGATTCACCTCAATCGTTTTCTGAGGCACAAGGGCTTTTATGCTCTCAAGCAGGGTTTCTTTCGGAATGGGCAGATAGCCTGAGACTGCCCCTACCATTACGACATTCATTGCAAGCCTGCTCCCGGCTTCAAACGCAAGTTCATCGGCATTGAAGGCTTTTACTATGTATTTTTCAGACAGGGCATCAAGGATATCCGAAACCTCAGGGTATTTTGCCTGCCCCGAGGCAACGGTTACAGGAACTACAGGCTGGGTATTTACAATAATAACCCCACCGTCTTTCAGGAAATCCAGGTACCTTACGGCTTCCATTGGCTCAAGGGCAAGCATAATGTCTGCACCTTTTTTCGGGATCATGGAGCCATAAGCTTGCCCGATCCGGATATGGTTCACAACAGAGCCTCCGCGCTGGGCCATGCCGTGTGTTTCCGCAGCCCGGATGGACAGCCCTGCAGTAACGGCAGCTTTTCCGATAATGTCTGAGGCAAGGATTGCGCCCTGCCCTCCTACTCCCGTAATAAGGAGGTCAAACTTTTTTTGCTCAGCCTGGCTCATTTCATCATCTCCTGAATAGCTTCAAACTTGCAGATCTGGGCACAGACCCCGCACCCGCTGCAGAGTGCTGTAATTACAGCATATTTGTTTTCCTCATCAAACTCAATTGCAGGACAGCCGAACTTTACACATTGCTTGCAGCCTTCGCATTTTTCAGGGTCAACAATATACGGGACCCGACGTATGCCTGCCCTCTTTCCAGAAATCACGCAGGGCTGTCTGGCAATAACCACAGCTGTACCTTCAAATTCCTTTGCGGCTTTAAGTGCTTCCTGAGTTTCCTCAAGCTTGTAAGGATCGACAACTGATACGAATCCGGCACCCATTGCTTTGCAGAGCTCGGCAAGTGAGACTTGAACGGTTGGCTCCCCTGTTACCGTAAACCCGACACCAGGATTTGGCTGATGCCCGGTCATGGCTGTAATGCGGTTGTCAAGGATTGTAACTGTAATATTCGCTTTATTGACAATTGCATTAAGGAGCGAGTTCATGCCTGTGTGGAAAAAGGTTGAGTCCCCTATGGAACAGCAAATCAGGCGTTTTTCCCCTGCGTGGTAAAGTCCTGAGGCAATGCTGATGCTCGAGCCCATGCAAAGTGTAGTATCAACCGTGCCGCTCTGGATTCCGAGGGTATAACAGCCGATGTCGCTGGGGTAAATCGCATCTTTTCCAAAGACCTTTCTCATGGAGTAAAAAGTTGCCCTGTGAGAGCAACCTGCACAGAGGGCAGGCGGGCGGGGTGCAAGCTCAATCGCCGTGCCTGACGGTTCGAGTTCTGTCTCAAGGTCAAAAGTTTTCTTAAGAGCCTCAAGGAATGCACCTACATCCAGTTCCCCTTCCCTGGGCACAAACCCGTTAGCTTTCCCGAGTACTGAGACCTCAATCCCAGCTTCCTGTGCGATCATCCTTACCTGTTCTTCCACAACAGGTTCAAGCTCCTCGAATACAAGCACGGCATCTACGGTTTTAAGCAGTTCAAGAATCAGCCGTCTTGGAATTGGATAAGCTCCAATTTTAAGGAAGGAAGCCTCAATTCGAAGCTCTACAAGCGCCTCTTTTGCATACATTGCCGCAATGCCTGTACTTATTACCCCTAATTTTGCTTCAGACTTGAGCTCAAGGGAATTCCAGGGAGATTCGGCAAGGGCATCCTCAATAGGCTGCTGGATCGAGAGGAGATGTGTATGGCGGGGGCGGGCATTCTTGGGAAGCATTACCCAGCGGTCAAGCAGTTTTTCAAAATGTGGAAGCGCCTTTTCTGCAGAGATCTCTCCCAGCTCGATATCAGATTTCCCGTGTGAGATCCGGGTAGTGGGCCGGAAGATTACAGGGACTTCAAACTTTTCAGAGAATTCGAAAGCATAGGGAAGCATATCTTTGGCTTCCTGGGGGGTTGAAGGATCAAAACAGGGCACAAGGGCAAACTGGGCATAGCGCCTGGTATCCTGCTCGTTCTGGGAGGAGTGGCAGGAAGGGTCATCGGCAACAATTGCGATCAGCCCACCTTTCGTGCCTGCATAAGCAAGAGTCATAAAAGGGTCGGCTGCAACATTTAACCCGACATGCTTCATTGTCACTACAGAACGGACGCCTGCCCAGGCAGCTCCGACTGCGACTTCCATTGCAACCTTTTCATTAACCGACCATTCTATATGGTAATCCCGATCTTCCCGGCATGCAAGCGTATCAATAATTTCCGAAGAGGGGGTTCCGGGATAGCCTGCAATAACCTGCACGCCGCCTTCAAGGAGTCCGCGGGCAATTGCCACATTTCCAAGCATGTACTCACGCATAGTCATAATTCATATCTCCAGCATCTAAACAGGGAAAATCCTGCTTTATAACAAATTAAATATATTTTTTGTTATTGCATCAGCAAATTCAATTATTTTCTCAATGATATTAGCGCAATTTCAATAAGATTTGAGGTTTAATAAGTTTGAAGTTCAATAAGGACAGCCCGGTAATAGACGTGCTGCCCGAGACAAGATAAACTTTTGCATTATTGAAATAACACGATCAATAATATACTTTCGGATAAGTGCTCTGAAGTATTCCTCTTTTGCGATCAGTTAACAGGCAGGAAAAAATGAGAAATATTCGAAGTTTATAGAAATGACGTAAAGTATCTGGAAGGAATCGAGTTTATGGAACTTGAAGAGAGAAAGGACCTTATACTGCATAAAAAGCCAATAGTTGACTATGATGCAGTGCGGATAACCGTAGATTTGAGATGTTAAAAGAAGCAACAGAGGATCAGGATTTAATCGCCGCCAGTAAAAAATTTACAAAATAAAGGGGCGTAACGAAACCAGAGATTGTTCGCTTACTGCCCGGCTGATGGATAAATGTCTCAATGTTACAATAGCTCAATTTTTTCCAGGAACGCTGCAAGTTTTTTGATTTCATCCAGTTCGAAATCAAGTTCTTCACCTTTCAGAGACGCTTTAAAGATCTCTCTTTTTGCGGGGATTTCAGCCACAACATTCACGCAGTTTACCGATGCCAGCATTTCCTCCCTTATATCCGGCTCAACCTTATTAAGCACAAAATAAACTTTACATCCGCACTGAGCACCAAATTCATCGAATTTCTTTGAGAGCTTTAAGGATTCGTAAGAGGGATCAATGACTACAAGAATGAGGTCAAAGTCTTTATCAACCCCGCGCCCGAAATGCTCGGTGCCAGCCTCCGTATCCACGATAACAATATCGTCTTTCCCGAGATCCAGGTTTTCAAGAAACTCCCTCGTCAGTGTTCCCATTGGGCAGGCGCAACCCTCCCCGAAATCATGGATTTTACCAACCGCCATCAGCTTTACCCCGTCCTTTTCCTCAACAAATTCCGGTGGGAGGTCAGAAAAACCCCACCTGTTTTTAAAAAATCGGGACTGCTGTTGCACCGGCTGTCCAGAAGTACCTTCATTTGCTGCAAACCCCCAGAACTGGGTGGTTTTTGGAGCTGCCCTCAGCTTTTCCTTAAAGCCCTTCTTCCCTCCGAAATATTCCATAAGGTCCCGTGGAGCTGCCATTCCCAGCTGGCTATGCAGCCCATAATTTGACTCATCAATGTCAAGCACGAGCACGTTTTTAGTTTTTGCCATTTCCTTTGCCAGGAGAGCCGAAATCGTACTTTTTCCGCTACCTCCTTTCCCACAGACTGCTATTCTCATATCCGGTTCACCTATCCTGGTAATTTATCCTGCTGACGTGAACTAACTCTCCTGCTTTCTGATGAAAGCGAGGAAGGACCTTCTTGCTTCGTTCTTCGAACCATTGTTCGCAAGTCCACAAACCCATCCCCTACGTTCCGCAGGTGTCAGATAACTATAAGATTTTGATCTTGAAGAAAGAATTTTTGATATTGATTGCAGCATTTATGTCTCTGTCATACTTTGGTCTCTGTCATACTTTGTTTTGTAATCAGGACACATCCACCCTCTAACATCAAAGTTAGATTAGAATTGTGATACCCATAAACATTGCATAATTTAGAAGATGCTCAAATCTTCCTATCCTTAGAACAGTTTTTCCCAACTATTCAGCTTTATACTCTAATCTTGTTACGGAACTACTCCATGAGGCGTAGGAGAAGGTTTTACTTCGTGCGCTAAATTGTACTGTAAATCAAACCCTGAGATTGATTTCTTAGTTTGTTCATTTCTTTTTATTTATTAGGATCGATTCGGTATTTGTAGGCTTTTAACATATTATATTACACATTTTGAAAAGATATATAGGTTTTATAAAGCTTACTATAATGAAGTTGACGGCTTTCAGCCCATCTGTCGGGCTTCGCCCTCCGAAGAAGTGGACTTTCCGTCTTAGAGTAAAATCTTACTTGAGAAAGGCAGAAAAGGTCAGGCAAAGAGTCGAAAAGAGCAAGATGAAAGGCAAAAAGACTAGATAGAGAACTGAAAAGAGACTGAAAAAGAAGAGCGAAGGAAAAGAAGAAAACTCCAAGGCTCCCTTTCTACAGAGTTAGTTTTTTCGGTTCAGTAGATAAAGTCAAGGATAATCGAAATCGCATAGGTGACCAGAGCTACGTGAAAAAGGGGAAGCACTTTCAAGCCTGTTGCTGGACTTTTTTCTTTCCAGAGATAGAGGGTTGATCCTGCAAGAAGTACAAACCCTGCAAGAAAACCATAAGGGACAATATTTCCAAGTTCCCTCACAAAGACAACTCCTGCAAGTAGATGTAGGATTGTAAAGCCTATAATCCAGTATATCGTCCCTTTCTCACCATAGAGCACGGTTATGGATTTCATACCTCTTGCCCGGTCATTTTTCAGGTCTATAAAGTCGTTTAATCCAAGGTGAGCCATTGTCCATGGATATAAAAAAACCATATATAGTAGCATGGTTATGTCCGGCTGCCCGTAGCAGAGATAACCTGCCGCCGGAAAAAGCGTAAAGTCCGTCCTGCCCGAAAGCTGGGCAATCGGATAACTCTGATTTCTCTTTTTTACCTGGTAAAAAGCCTCTATGCCGTAAGAGTACAGCATAATTGCAAATACATATAAAGAGTTTGGATAGGGAAGCGTGAAAATCAAGGCTGAAATGACTGCTATAAGCAGAATAAACAACAGGAGGGCATTTTTTGAAGAAATTTTTCCTGAAGGGATGGGTCTCTCTTTAAAAGGCCTCCAGTACCTTGTGAGCGTGTTCTCCACATCAAGTCTGTCTCTATTCCTGTCCACATAATCATTAAGTATAAAACCTGCCTCAAACCCAAGCAGACCCATCAGAGCCACCTTGAGAGTCAATTCCCATGAAAAACCACCATAATTTGCAAAAGCAAGCATCAATCCAGAGCAGGAGATCAGAGGCCATGCCGGAAGAAAATGAGCACGAATAAGATCAAGATAGGCTTTCAGGGTTTCTATCATTTTTTAGCCTCGATAACAATATGGGTAATTAAGAGAAACTATTACATAAAATTTATGAAAACTGATTGAAATTCTAGTTAAGAGGTTGCTATTTTTAAAAAATAGAAAAATCAAATTAAACACTGCATTACAAACCTTACTCAAAGGCGATACTATCCTCTCATTCCGGACATTTAAGAAGATTTCCTGGGAAGTATCGTTCTCTACTACGATGCAGTCATCCATGAAGAGCACACGATCTCCTATTTCTCTTGCAGAGCCCATCTCCTGAGTTACCGCACCCATTGTATGCCTTTCTTTTGCAAGGTCTTTAATGACGTTTAAAACCTCTCCCGATCATTTCAGGATCAAGGACTGAAATAGGTCCGTCAAAAAGTATAACTAGTGGGTGCATTTAAGATAAACTTAGTAGTCTCTTATTTAACCCACCTGTGGTGTTCTCTTGAAACATTCCATAGCAAAATAAAAAGCAAATGGATCATCAAATCAACTTAAAAAGGTTTTAAATCAACTTAAAAAAGATAACGCAGATTTTTATTAATAAGTTAGCAACTATTCCTCAAAATCTTCCCTAATAAAATTAACGAAAAGTCACAATCACTTTATTTAATATTTTCTGGAGTTTTCGACATCAGGAAACGTAAAATCAGAATTAGCTCATGCAAAACTAATTTTGAAAAACGGAAAAATGTAGCCTTTTAAAAAGGCTACTTAGATAATTTCTTCTTTACATTGCAGAATTAGGCTTATTCAGCGACTGGTTCTTCTGCAGCATCGTCGTCAGCGGCAGCATCGTCGTCAGCGGCTGGTTCTTCTGCAGCATCGTCGTCAGCGGCAGCATCGTCGTCAGCGGCAGCATCGTCATCAGCGACAGCGTCATCGTCAGCGACAGCGTCATCGTCAGCGACAGCGTCATCGTCAGCGACAGCATCGTCGTCAGCGACTTCTTCTGCAGCATCGTCGTCAGCTACAACGTCTTCAGTTGCAGCTTCTTCTTCGACTACAGCTTCTTCGGCTGGAGCTTCTTCAGCTGCTACTTCTTCTGCGGGGGCAGCTTCATCTGCTACTGGAATTGCTGCTTCGTCAGTCACTTCTTCTGCTCCCTCGTTTGCCTCTGGTTCGGCCTGCTCAGCACAGCCGGCTGCAAAGACAACTGTGGCAATAACAAGGAGCATTGCCATAATCTTTAACATTTTTTTCATTAATAATACCTCTAAAGTTCTCTTCCTTTTTACACCCAGCTCATACAAAATCCTATGATTTTGTTATGAGATATTTATGCATGACCAGCCAATTACATTAAAACTTTTCGATTTGGCAAAAAAAATAATATAACAATATAGTTTATATGATTAGAATGCATACCTCCAGACTACTTGTAATAAGATAAGAATTATAAAAATCCTTCTAATTTATTTATAATTAAAGTATCTAAAATAAATAACAGAAGGCGAATAAATGAGTAGAAGATCAAAAAGAAGGATTATTTGGAGACAGAAAAGTATTTAAAGGTGGTATGATATCCTTCCGTTGAAGGAATACAAACCTGTAAACACCCGGTTTGGAAAAAATATGTGAAAGCCGTTTGAGGCAGAACACTGAAAAATCACAAAACTCTTAAGTCCTGTGGCAAGGCTCAAAAAGAATTCAAGAATTCTCTGTTCATAGGTTACGCCAGACCTGTAGAAAGTGAACATGAAGCAAAAGCTTTCATAAAAAAGATAAAGGAATTAAACAGGGATGCAAATCATAATGTTTCGGCTTATTTTGTAAAAGAAAAAAGTTCCTTTGCACTCAAATATGACGATGACGGAGAGCCCGCAGGCAGCTCAGGAAAACCTATTTTTAAAATACTGGAGTCAAAGGAGATCCGGAATGCAGTTGTGGTCGTGACCAGATATTTTGGGGGAATAAAACTGGGTTTTGGGGGACTTTCAAGAGCATACAGGGATACAGCACTTGCTGCTATTGAAGAGGCAGGAATTGTCGAGGTATTGGAGCAGGTTAAATTAAGAGTATGTCTGGGATATGCGGAAAGCCAGAAAGTAAGAAATCTGATCGAGAAATATGGAGTTATTAGGAAGGAAATGTATACAGACACCGTGGAATTCATTATTCTTGTAAACAAGGAGCTTGAAGATGAATTAGTTAAAAAGCTGACAGATGAGACAAAAAGTAAAGCTGAACTTGAGAGGCTTTAACTCCAACAACTAAATTTGAACTCTAACTAACTGCCCTTAAAACGACGGGCTAATAATTAATTATTCCCAAACTGAAGATCCAGGAATTTTCAAACTTAATTCTATGACATTTACAGCAGGTATATAAATGGTACAGGCGTATCCCTGTTGAATGTTTCTGGAGGGCAAAAAGCCGCATCTCGCAGTAATTGCAGGCTGTATATTCTACGGCATGAATGGGCTCTTCATTGACCGCATTCACGATATGTCAATTGCTCCCATAATATTTTACAGACTATTTTTTGGTCTTCTGTTTCTTTGTATATATATAACTGCCAGGGGAAAAACCTCAGATCTGAAATTAAAGAAAAGAAAGGGAAGCCTTCTCCTTCAAGGAGTGCTTGTAGTCGCATGCATGTTGCTCTATTTTACCTGCCTGAAAATTACCTGCGTCTCTATTGCTATCCTGCTCCAGTACACGGCCCCCTTCTACGTAATGCTTGCCTCTCCTCTTATCCTGAATGAGAAGATTAGGAAGGAAAGTATATCTGCCCTCTTTATAGCAATTATGGGAGTATTCCTTATAGTAAAGCCGGAAAACCTCTCGGGCATTGAACTTACAGGCGACTATATGCTTGGTATTGCAGCCGGGTTGCTCTCAGGAGTAATCTTTGCGGCATTAATCATGAACGTAAAAATCTTGAAAGCAGAATATCCTGAACTTGCAATCATGTTCTGGCCCATGGGGGTCGCCCTTTTGCTTCTAAGCCCCTTTGCATTAGAGGTTTCTCCTGACGCACTTTACGGTAACCTGAAGGTGCTTATAACCTTTGGAATAGTGTCCATAGGTCTTGGAGAGATATTTACCATTCTGGGATTTGCTAATCTTAAAGCCCAGACCGGCAGCCTTCTTGCTCTGGTAGAACCTGTCAGCGGAGTATTCTTTGATATTGCTGTACTGGGAATCGGATTGCCTTCCGAGACACTTGCAGGCTGTGCATTTATACTGGCTTCTGCAGCATTCATAAGCCTCAAGGGTTCTGAAAATATAAAGGAAAGCGAGATAAAGCTCTCTTTTGAAAGTACTTAACAGGAGGCTCTTAACGAAAACTCACTGTGAGAAGTAGTTATCTCTCGCTCTGACAAGCGTTTTTATGTTCTCAAGTGGAGTATGGGGAGCAAGCCCGCAGCCCGGGGCAAGAATATCAATTCCGTCCTCAAGGCAGGCAGTAGCTTCAATGAGGACTGCTTCAGTCCCTTTTGTCAGAAGAGTATCAGAAGGGGAAACATTTCCTATAAGGCGTACTCTGTCACCTGTAATTCTCTTTGCGGAACTGACGTCTACTTTTTCTTCAATGCTTATTCCGTCAAAGCCTGCATCTGCGAGCGGGTCAAGCACTGCAGTAGCGTCGCCGCACATATGAAGAACCTTAAAGCCTCTTACTTCCCTACAAAATTTTTTATACAAAGGGAAGACCGATGTTTCAAACATTTGAGGAGAAATAATATCAGGTCCTGCCTCGGAATCTATAAGAGTTATGGCATGAGCCCCTCTTTCGAGCAGACCATTGGCGTACTCTATACATGCATCAATAAGAACTCCCATAAATTCCTCAACTACATCAGGGTTTGTCACGAACCACATAAGGTAATTTTCCATTCCTGCAAGCATGGAGGCAAGTCCTGCAGGGCCCACAACTCCGGCAACAACAGGTACGGTCTCCCCTACTTTTTCGTTCAGAATCTCAACGGCATCCAGCACTACTGAGGTTCGTCTGCTCTCAAGGAGTGAATCCGGAACTGTTATATCCCTTACATCTTTCTTTTTTTTGCAGGGGAAATCCGTTATATAGGGCTGTATATCTATACTTCCTTCATCTACTGTGCAGCCAAGCGTTTCGGCAAGCACGGTAATGTCGAAAGGACAGCGTACATTCTCGAATCCCGCAATCTCATATCCTGCCAGTGCGAGAGCAGCCATCTTTTCGGCATTGTAATTTGCCTGGGGCCAGTATGCCCCAGTCATTTCCATAAGTTCGACAGTGCCGGTCTGGGTTACCGAACAGACAGGGACGATATCTAATGCCACTCCTTTGAGTGCCTTCTCAAATCTCTCTCTTAGGGTAAATTTATTCATTTTGTCACCAGAATGGACTTATCAGCTGAAAGAATGCTTTTTGAAGTATTATCATGTATTTGATAATATATTAAAGTGAAGATATAAAATTATATAAAAATAGAATGAAAAAAAGAGATCAGGCCTCAGGAAGTTTCAAACACTTAAAGTTGTAAGTTTTACTGAGAAGTATTAATGCGCCAGTTACCCGGAGGTGCTGTAATCTCAAATGTAGCACCTTTACCCTCGATTCCGGTTTCTCTTATTTCCAGCTCTGTAATGGAAAGAATGCCTCTTACAAGGAAAAGTCCTAACCCTGTGTTTTTCCCAACGGATTTTTCAAAAATCAGTTCTTTCATTTCAGGAGGAACTCCTATGCCATTATCTTTTATTTCTATTACAAGACTATCTTCAACCCTGCGAGAACTAACAATAATTTCGGTTACATGTTCTCCATGTGCCCTTGCATTATCAAAAAGGTTGTAAAAGGCTTTTTTAAGTAGAGGATCGGCATATACATCCAGTCCGCTCTCCTCGATGGAAAATTTAATGTTCTGACCGGAGAAAGGGAAGGCTGCTTCTTTTGCCGTATCACTAATGGATTGCCAGGTAGGGGAAACTATTCCAAGTTCTTGGTAGTCTTTGGTGAAAACAATCTGGCTGTGAATTGTCTCTATACCTTTATTGAGATTTAGAAGATACTTTCCAATTCGAGGATCACTCCTGACATCTTCAGGAAGAGTTTCTGAAATCAGTTCGGTATAACCAGAAAGTACATTCACCTGATTGAGAATATCGTGTCTGGTAATATTGCTCATAAGATTTATTTTTTTATTAGCCTGTCTCAGAGCTTCCTGATACTTGTAAGTTTCTGTAATATCATGGATCATTATCAGCTTACCCTCTTCATGATCTTTTGTCATAAGAGGGCTGATACTAAAAGTAAAGTACTTTGTTTCAAGCCCGTTCTTCAGGGAAATTTCTCTGCTGAAGGTGCCCGTACCCATTTCACTCTGAGGTATCTTCACTTCATCCCCAAAAAGATCATTTAGGTTTTTCCCGATAACCTCTTTTTCTGTTTTTCCTGCCAGTTCAAGAGCAGCCTTATTGATATCTACTATGGAATCCCTAAGGCCTACCACGATATATCCATCGCGCATAGACTCAATTACGCTTCCTCTCGCAATCGGGATAATACTGAGGAACTCATGCTGCACAATGCCCCAAAAAAGAATCAAACCCGTGACTGTAAATGCAAACGGAGTAGGATCAAAGAATGCAAAAGGACCTATGTCTGCGATATGGAGAATGTTCCCTAGAATTGGAATGAAGGCTGCCGTGAGAGCAATTGCTGCCTGAGCCTTATAGGGTGTAGTTAAATGGACATACTGCTTGAGGAAGAATAAAACTCCAAATAGGATTAAAATGAGAGAATAGATGTAAAATATCCAGAAGAAAGGCCCATGTACGAGTACTAGAAGTGGGAAGCCTCCTGAGATATCCAGGTAATATGTTGTAAAATGCATTCTATGAAAGCTATTTGTAAGCATTGAGAAAATTGCGAGAAAAGGAAGCATGAGAAAAACATTTTCATACTTTCTAATGAATTCTTTACCAACCCCTGAATACTCAGCTGCAAACATAAACCACGCTACAGGAGCAAACGCAACCCCAATATATTCAAAACGGGCAAAGAGATATTTGAGCTCAATGTCCATAAGTCCAACTTCAAAAGCATAATTCAAGGACCAGAGAGACATACTTAACATAATAAGTATGAAATACTTGGGAAAATACATCCTGCGGTAGTTAAAGGACTTGTATGCTTTGATTGCAAGCAAGGCCGATATAAGCCCCGAAAAAATTAATGCTCCCATATAGGGAAATGCAGCGGTATGAATTTGCAGGGAAATAGGACTACCTTCCTTTTATGAATAATCGTTCTGTGAATAGGGGGAATCATCCGAACGGAGCTAAAAAACATAAGATGTTATAATAATTACAAAGACCAAGATATATAAGTTTTTGCATTAAGTTGGGAGGTATACAGAGCTTTTTAACTCGGGGAATGTGGAGGCACTGCAAGAAATCCCTTCCTCAGAAGTACAAATTTCATAAGAAATTGAGACTTTTGGAGAGTCAAGTTGATGATTGAAGTACTCGTAGGTAGCTCATCCTCGGAACTGAACCAAAAGCCGAAGATTTCATAGAGGGATATTTCACGGTACAACTCAGACTTGATACGCCTGATAAAGAGAAAGGATAGAAAACTAAAGAGTACGGATTTAAAGAAAAGAATGAAATTATACCAGGGGAAGATTTTAAGAGCTTCCCTGATTAGCCGCTGAGCGCATAGATTTCAGTTAGTATTTCTTCAGGTTGAACTTCTCTTGGATGGTTGAAGTACACTTCGAGAATAAGTCCGGAAATTACCCTTCCTGTTTTTGCAGATCTGGAGAATAATTTTTCGTAATTTTGACTGCATTCCTCATAAGGACCGTTATGGACGATTTTTGTCATCTTTCCTCCGGGAAGCTCATATACCTGGATCTCCTCACTACCGACTTTTTCAAAGATTCCTGAAATTGGCACTGTAACCTCTATATCAGCATTTCTTCTTTGTCAGCCTTCTGGACTTCTTCATGCGTTATAGAAACCCTGATCTCAACTCCATGAAGTTTAAAATTCTCTCAGAGCAGAAATTTTCAAGAATATTCTAACATTAAGGAGGGAATAACTCGCTTGATTTGCTGCCAGAACTCTGCAGCATGGAGTTTGGAAACTCATCTTGAAGCAGCAAAACTATTTACACAGGTTCAGTCATCTACCGGAAAACTAATTTTCTGCCCTGAGAGTACTTTTTACCCCCTGGGTGTGGGGAGGTCAAAATATATAAACTTTTTGATAAAAATCTAAATGTAAAATAATGATGGATAAACCCCCTGAAATTTAGTAAAGAATAAAAAGGATGCCTTAAAATTCTTCACTACTCTGATAGAAATTGAGAATTTCAGGCAGTCCCATATTGAACTTGTACTTTTCAGGACTTGAAGCTTCAAGGATTTTCTGTTTTATATAATACAGCGCATTAAGGAGACTATCACTGTCCTCAGGATCGTTTTCTCCAGAACTCAGATCTCCAGCATAAGGATGGATATTTTCCTCAAGAGCATTCAGAAGCCCTTGATCAAGGCTGTTTAAGAAGTAAGTATCCAGCACCAGAAGGTTTGAGACCTGCTCGTAGAAATCTATAAGTTCCCGAAGCCAGTCCGGAACCCAGTAATCTCTTGCACACTTTTGCCTGTTAAGGAATGAAAGGTAACTGGAGATAGTGTTTATGAGATCTTCGGTTAACCTGTTATCAGGAAACACAATTGGGAAATGTTTCATTACTGCAGGTGCAGTATATTCTGAGTATGTCATTTCAGACTTACAGACTGAAGGAAAGAGTCTGGCAATAGAACTGTTAAGAACCGCAGTAACATAAGCATACTTACTCGAGTCCTTGAGGACAATACCGCACCCGTTCTCAAACACATGATTACCGGTAGCATCGTATGCAGCCTGCAGATGATAACCCTCAGTAGCAATAATTTTAGGAGTGTTGAGATACTCCATGAACTTTCTACCGCGTATACTATAGTCTGAAGATTTAAGAGGCGAGTTGTCATGGCGGAATTCTCTTTTGAACTCAAGAATTCTGCCGTAAGTCATAGGGAACCTTGCCCTGAGCTCTTCAGGAGGAATTACAGCGTATTCTCTCTTTTTTCCCCCTTCAGACAATTCATAAGGCAGCATAAAACCGTAAGGTGAAGGATGAAATGTGAATTTTTCGGAAAAAGCCTCTGACACATACGGATAGACAAGTTCAGGCTCTAAAAATACAGGTTTACACATGCCCTCGCAAAGATAAAACGAGTCTGAACCTCCTTCCTCAGGAAGGGCAAGCCTGTGAAGTAGTCTGTGTTTTGTGTTTACACCTCCGAAGATGCTTTCGGAAACATCTCCAAGTGTAACAGGAATTTCACGGATTTTTTCTACAATTTTGTCTTGTTTAAGAAACATCTATTTTTCACTTCTATAGAAATACATTGAGAAATATCTTCTCTTATGTTTTTTATTTTCAGTACTCACTTACCTGAATGAGACACAACAATTCAATGGTCATTCTGGCTTTCGGACTTTTAGACCCCCTAAATATCAAAGTCCTGCCTGAAACACTGATAGGATCGGATTACTTATGCAGGGAATAATACAATATAAGTATATAAATATAATCTTACTGATAATAAATTATAAATATAAATCGTGATAAATAAGGATCTCGAAATAAGTAGAGTGTGGCAGGTTCAAAGCTGCAGGAACGAAGTTCGGAACGTATTTTGATATCGTATGGCTTCAGAAGTTCCTTGAGGAAAGCCCAAAAGACAAAACCTCAAGTGATTGATCGTTTTCATTAAGGATCGCTTCAGTGGTTGATCGTTTTTAAGGAGCCGCGTTATTTTTAGTGAGTACTGGCTCTCAAGTAACCTGTTATTCTTTTTATTTATATCCATTTTAATGATTGATTATTCATTCTTTTTCAATTTTTCGAGTAAAAAAAGTACAGCTTCTTATAAATCCCTCTAAGAAGCTGTGCAGCCCGGATCTCTGGTCATGCCAGCAGATCCCTGCTGCTAGTCTCCTAACAGTCAGGGAAATGCTCTTTTGCAGCTCTCAGGACTGATTTATGGTACGAGGATCTGCAAGAGGCAGATAATCAACGAACTCTTTATCCACAATATAAGCTACATCACAGATACCATCGCCATCTTTGTCAGTGTGAGTCTGGCTAAAGCCATCTCCTTCTGGTGTAGCCCAGAAATTTCCCCCATGATAATCCCCATTGAGGATATTCTCTGACCGTACCAGGGTTGTGTTCAAGTTCGTACCTATGTTTAAGCCTCTAAGATAGGTATTGTTTGTGTTGTTGAAATAATTATTATAAATCGAGCTGTTTCCGGATTCCAACATGTAAAGTCCATATTCCGAGTTGGAGATAATCCTGTTTTTGCTCAAAATATTACTCCTTGAGAAGCCCATATAGATCCCGAGTCTGGAATTTGAGCTTATCCAGTTATCTGACAGTCGATTGGCAGTGGAATTTTTCAAGTAGAGACCGAATGTATTATTCGATGCACTATTATTACTCAGGTTATTGTTGCTGGAAAAAGCAACCCACATTCCGTAACTGCTGTTAGATACAGTATTATTGACAAGTGTATTTTTGCTGGAATTGTGCAGGAAAATCGAGTTGTCGCTGCCCGAAGCTGCATTGTTAATTAGCGTGTTTTCAACCGAATCCCATAAACTAATTCCGGATCTAATGCTGTTTAATGCAGTGTTGTCTGTAAGAACATTTCCACTTGATGCATTAATATGGACACCGATCCTGTTATTTAATGCTGTGTTGCCATCTAGCTTATTATCGTTGCTGGAAGAGTACAGCCAGAAACCGTAGTTGCTACTGGATACAGTGTTATTATCAATCAGATTTGAACTGGAATTCTGCAGAACAATAGAAGCATTATTTCTCGATGCTGTGGAATTACTCAATGTGTTTCCAACAGAATCCCATAGATAAATACCGGAAACTGTGTTGTTTGATACTGTACTGTTATTAAGGATATTTCCGCTAGAAGTCTTTAGATAGGCACCGACTTCATTGTTTGACAGATTATTCCCGTTCAGAGTATTATTGCTGGAGGAGTCTACCAAGATACCGTAGTTGCTTCCGGATACCGAATTGTTGTTAAGTTTATTCTCCGTGGAACTGCGGAGAAGAATTAAGGTTCCATCCCCGGACACAGTATTATTGTCCAGTATATTGGTGCTGGAAGAGTCGAGGAGAATTCCAAATCCTGTTTCCGAACTTGAATTATTGAGAATGAGGGAACTGTTCTCACTGGAAGTATTTAAGTTATCTATGGAAGCATTTAATATGTCACTGTAGGTAGATATCTGATTATTTTCAATATTGCAGTGTTTAACTCCATTAAGACGGATGCCTGCGTTTGGGGAATCTACGGGTCCTGTTATATTCAGCCCGCGAATTGTCACTCCATCTGCAATAACATAGAAAACGTCGTCCAGAGCGCTGGCTGCTCTAACAATGGTATCACCACTGCTACCGGGTTCGGAAGTAAGGGTTAAGTTTGTTACGTATACATCAACGTTTTCTTCATAGATTCCCGGGGAAATAAGAACTGTGTCACCTGGGAACGCATTGTCTATTGCAGCTTGAATAGAGGTAAAATCAGCAGCCTGCCCTGTACTGTTATTTACAGTAAGCGTTACAGGCTTTAATTCTTTGAGAGGAAGATAATCTGTGAACTGGGTACCTTCAATGCTGTACTGGGAATCAAGGATTCCATCAAAGTCGGCATCCCGGACTCCCTGAGGATATGTAACCCCATCAGGCCTTGTCCAGACGTTACCTCCCAGGTAAGGGCCACCAGCTATGTTAATACCCTCGGTTCTGGTAATGTTCCAGATATTCGTGTCCCAAATGGCATTGGATTTTACGTTCAGTGTGTTATTAAAATAATTGTTGTAAATCAGATTGCCCGAAGCCTCGTAAATATGTATCCCAAGTTCCTCATTGAGAACTACATTATTATTAGACAGGGTATTGCCGTTTGATTCGCCTGTGAGAGAAATGCCTTCTATATTTTCTGAGATTATATTATTCTCAATGATATTGTTAGGGGAGTCAAAAAGTGAAACACCGTTACTGCAGTTTGAGATTGAGTTATTGCTCAAATTATTGTTCCAGCTTCCACTAATGCTGATGCCGGTGGTGCAGTCTGAGATTTCATTATTATCAATCGTGTTACGTGAACTTATCATGTATAGATCGATACCACAGCTGTTATTGGACAGTTTATTGTTCTCAACTCGGCAGTCAATAACCCCGAAAAAGTGAATCCCAGCAGATTCGGATCCGTTAATACTAAAACCTTTAATGCTTACGCCGTTTGTCCAGATACAGAGAGCATCCTGAGAACTATCAGCTGCCCGGATTATGGTATCGGAGAAATTTCCGGATTCTGAGACAATGGATATGTTCTTGGTAATTACAATATTCTCTTCGTAAATACCGGGTTTGACAATTATCTCATCCCCTGGATTTGCAGCATCTACTGCAGCCTGGATAGAAGTGAAGTTTACAACCTGATCAGTACTGTTACCTACATAAATCATAGCAGCTGCTGCACTTCCTGCGGTCATCAGCTGAAGCGTGAGAGCTACTATAAAAATCATTCTGGATGTTTCTTTTACTTGCTTCATGGTAAGCCCCGTAGTAGAATTTTAAATTAAGTAGCACGATTTTGTCTTTTTAGCAATTGTCTGAGTTAATAACCGGATACGGGGAATTTATGTAAGGTATCACAGGATATCCCAGAATTAAGGGATTTGATATTGGATCGTTTGGATCGATAATATCAGTTGATCGATGGATCAGTTAAGGTGGATCGTAAGGAATTGGTCACAGTTACCTGTAAACCAGATTTTGAGGTCAGCCTTTAAAAATAAGACAAAAACAAACCAGACACTCAAAATAATTTTCTCGTTTTTACCCCCTATCCAGTTTCTTTCACTGATGATTTCCCTGACTTAGAAATGTGTATGATGACAATATTTTCACCAGAGACTCTCATAAATTTTACATATTGTGTAATAATTAAAAAATTGTAAAGTTATTTAAAGTTAACTGTATGGCTGAAAATATGCTCAAAAGACAAACCTAAGAAAAGTAAAACCTCTACCACTCACAGCCTGTTCTGGGCAGGAGTTTGAAATCGGGCTCTTCATTGACTTGATAATCTCTAGCCTGGCTTGGAATTTTAAATTCACTAATATAATCAGGAAATTGAGTATAATAAAATTTTTAAATTCATGATAATAAAACAAGGAAAATTAAAGTAGAATAATGAGAATATAAGCAGATAGGAAGGGTTAATTTGAGTAGGTGGAGAGGGTTAGTTTGAATAGAGCTCTGTTTTCTTTTATATTCATCTTAATTTTTATATTCGATACATCGAACACTCAATTATATGCCGGAACAGAAACTGTGGTTTATGTGGATACAGATCCGTCAGAAAGCATTAGAGAAGCAAAAATAAAGCATAACAACAACAGTGAAGTCTACAGGGATGGAATTGTTGATAACTTTGATAATTTCACAAATCTAGGATTTCCGGTCGAATACACCGGTTTCGCTTTCGCACTATTGCGCGCCAGTTTATAGAAATGCACGTAAAATGCTGTTGAGGAAATATAGAGAATTGGTACAGGAGGAATATCCATAGTTTACAGCTTTCACAATCTACAGACCTGGTTTTTAATCTAAAATTATACCTCTACTTACAATAAATATATTCATTTTTTTGTATCTTATTTTACAATAATCGTCATATATACTGCTTCCGCAATAATTGATGTTACGGAAATTCGAGTGTGGCAAACTGTTTTTCAAGTATTTTTTCCTGATGTTAATAAAAAAAGTATCTATAAAGACTGTACCTCGCAAATATCCTAATAAATCGAGTTTATTAGTAGAGGCTTTTTGCTTTTTATTGTTATCGATCCGGGCAGCGAATATTAACTTCTAAAACCTCCTTTTTGAAACTTTTTTTAAAGAAACTAAAAATTTACGAAAATTAATTACAACAGTAAAAATTATTATTGTTGAACTGTTAATAAAAGAAAGATTATTATGTTGTAGTTTACAACTATTTTACATAGTTCTGGGGGAATTTTCGTACCTGTTATTTATGTAGCCGCATCTGGTTGCGATAATCACTTTAAGCCAAAAAACTCTGATTTCAAAGAGTTAAACCCTAATTTCAAAGAGTTTGACTCTGGTTTCGATGAATTGCTATAATATTCTAAAGGCTGACTAAGTTTCAAGTTTATTCAAATTGTCAACTAGTTTATAATTCATATGTTGAGGGTCTGAATGGAAGAGACAAGAGGTAATAGAATATTTAGGGGGTATACCTTCAATAAAGTTTTGGGGACAACAGTACTTGCTTATTTAATTCTGGTAAGTATAGCAGGCGCCTCGCCATTTGCATATATTGCAAACGAAGAGAGTGACAATATCTCTGTGATTGACACAGCCACAGATAAAGTTATGGCTACGATATCTGTAGGGTCAAATCCTGTGGGAGTTGCAATTAATCCGAATGGGACAAGGATATACGTGGCAAATGCTCATAGCAATGATGTATCTGTAATTGACACGGCGACAAACACTGTTATAGCCACGGTGCCTGCAGGAAGTTCTCCTAAAGGAATTGCAGTCAATCCGAATGGAAAAAAAGTATATGTAGCGAATGAAGGCAGTAACAATGTTTTTGTAATTGATACCGCCAAAAATACTGTTGTAAGCACAGTGAATACAGGGAAAAATCCTGCGGGAGTAGCGGTAAGTCCGGATGGAAAAAAGGCATATGTAACAAACTATGGGGAGAAAACGGTCTCGGTAATTGACACTGCCACAAACAAGGTTACAGCCACGGTATCCGCAGGAAAAGGACCTAAGGAAATTGCGGTCGCGCCGGACGGAACTAAGGTATACCTGGTGAACTCTGATAACCGAAGCATTTCGGTAATTGACACGGCAACAAATAGCATTACCAGCACAATGAAAATAAGGGGAATTCCCTCTGGGGTTACAGTCAACCCGGAAGGAACAAAGGTATATGTGGCCAGTAATGATGAGGCTTTTAGCAGTATCCTGGTAATTGACACTTCTACAAACGAAGTTACAACCACGATACCTGTAGGACCCAACCCGGCAGGAGTTGCAGTCAGCCCGGATGGAAAAAAAGTGTATGTAGCGATCAATCTCTACAACGCAGTTTCTGTTATTGACACTGCAACCAATACTATTACAGCCACGATGCTTGTAGGAACGAGCCCTCGTGTTTCAGGTCAGTCTATAGGCTCTATCCCGGTACAGCCAGTTTATCCTCTGGCGGACTTTAGCAGCAATATTACATCAGATTATGTTTTCCTTTCAGTACCTGTGCAGTTTACCTGTCAATCGGAGAATGTGACAGAGTGGAGCTGGGATTTTGGAGATGGGTATGGCTCTACAAAACAGAACTCCACACATACATATTCTGAAGCGGGAATCTATACCGTTACCCTGAAAGTAAGCAATCCGAATGGTACGGATACAAAGCTTGCTACAGTAAATGTTGTACCAAAAGGTATTCCTGCACCTTCATATGCATATATTACGAACTTTAACAGCAACACAGTTTCTGTAATTAACACGAGTTCGAATACTGTTACAGCCACTGTACCTGTAGGAAAAAACCCTCTTGGGGTTGCGGTCTCATCGGATGGAACAAAAGTATACGTGACGAACGTCAATTACAAGGGCCGTGGTACTGTCTCTGTAATTGATACCGCTACAAAAAAGGTTTCAGCCACTATAGACATTGGGTACAAATACAGCCCTTGTGGAATTGCAGTCACACCAGATGGAAAAAAAGTATTTTTGGCAAATCGTGATATCAACGGTGTATCTATAATTGACACAGCTACAAACACGGTTATAGGCACTATACCTGTAGGAGCTAACCCACTGGGGGTTGCAATCACACCTGATGGAAAAAAAGTATATGTGGCGAACCGCTATAGCAATAATATTTCCGTAATTGATACAGGCACAAACAAGGTTATTGCATCTGTGAAAGCTGGACTTGGCCCCTCTGGGGTTACAGTTAACCAGGCGGGAACAAAACTGTATGTAACGAATTGTGAAGATGGCACTATTTCTGTAATTGACACGAATTCAGATACAATTGCAGCCACACTGCCTGCAGGGAAATGGCCTATGGGAGTTGCAGTCAGCCCGGATGGGACAAAGGTGTACGTGGCAAACGAAGGCAGTAACAATGTTTCCATAATTGACACTGCAACAGAAACTGTCATAAATACCGTGAGAGTCGGAAGAAGTCCTTACGGAATCGCAGTCAGCCCAGATGGAACAAAGGTATACGTAGCTAACTTTGGCAGCGACGATAATCTAGGAAGAACGGTTTCTATAATCGACGCAGCTAAAAGCAGGGTTATAGACATGATAAATACAGGTTTCAGCCCCATTGCTTTTGGTCAGTTCATAACTCCCATTCCGCCACAACCCTTACTTCCGTTTGCAAACTTCAGCAGTAATCTCACATCCGGTTATGCTCCCCTTTCTGTCCAGTTTACGGATCTCTCGAGGAATGTAGATAGGTGGAACTGGGACTTTGGAGATGGGTCCAGCTCAAATCAGCAGAACCCAGCACACACTTACTCTATAGCAGGAAATTACAAAGTAACGCTTACAGTAAACAATAAAAACGGTACTGAATCCAGATCTGAAACAGTAAATGTTCTGGCACGTCCAGTATTTTCTGCATCGCCAACCTCAGGAAAAACCCCTCTTACTGTTAATTTTACTGACCACAGCACAGGCTCGCCAAACTCATGGAATTGGACTTTCGGAGACGGAACATATTCAACGGAAAAGAATCCTGTACACATATATAGAGAACCGGGGAAATATTCCGTTACATTGACATTAAACGAAACAGGGAACCCCAATAGAGTAATGAAATCAGACTATATCACGGTTTCAAATGGGAATGAAGCCCCTACTGCTGCTTTTTCTGCATCTCCAGTTTCAGGAAAAGCACCTCTTACGGTTAGTTTTACGGACGAGAGTACAGGGCACCCAACCTCAAGAAGGTGGACTTTTGGAGATGGCACATATTCAACCGGGGAGAACCCCGTACATACATACAGCAAAGCAGGATTATACTCTGTTACATTAACAGTAGGTAACGCAAATGGCAGTAATACATTAACAAAATCCGGTTATATTGTTGTTTCAAATGCTTTAGATGCTCCTGTCACCAGTTTCTCTGCGTCTCCTATTTCAGGAAAAGCACCGCTTACTGTTGATTTTGCTGGTCAGGGAAAAGGATCTCCAACCTCATGGAGATGGACTTTCGGGGACGGAAATAATTCAACAGAAAAAAATCCTGTGCATACATACAATAAATCAGGACTCTATTCTGTGAGATTGACAGCAAGTAATGAGAAAGGCAGTAACACATTGACAAAATCAAGATATATTGCGGTCTCAAGCGTCCTGGATATTCCTGTTACCAGATTCTCTGCATCTACCACTTCAGGAAAAGCTCCTCTTACCGTTAGTTTTACTGACCAGAGTAAAGGGTCTCCAACTTCATGGAGATGGGCTTTCGGGGATGGGAACACTTCAACAGAAAGAAACCCTGTGTACACATACAATAAACCAGGACTATACAACGTTACATTGACAACAAGCAATGCAAACGGCAGTAATACATCGACTAAAGCCGGCTATATTGCTGTTTCAAATGTTTTAACTACTCCTGTTGCCAATTTCTCTGCATCCCCGGCTTCAGGAAAAATACCTCTTACGGTTAGTTTTACTGACCAGAGCACAGGGGAACCGACATCATGGAGATGGGCTCTCGGGGATGGGAATAATTCAACAGAAAAAAATCCTGTGCATACGTACAATAAATCAGGACTCTATTCTGTGAGATTGACAGCAAGTAACGCAAATGGCAGTAATAGGTTAACAAAGTCAGGCTATGTAAATGTAAGCTCTGAGAACGGTACTTTGATGTTGAATCATGGCTATACTGTTCCTGTCACTGCTTTTTCAGCATCTCCAACTGAAGGAAGTATGCCGCTTACTGTTCGTTTTACTGACCAGAGTACAGGATCTCCAACCTCATGGAGATGGGCTTTTGGAGACGGAAACTCTTCAACAGAAAGAAATCCTGTACATACATACAATAAATCAGGGCGATACTCTGTTACATTGACAACAAGCAATGCAAACGGCAGTAACGCGTTGACAAAGTCAAGATATGTTATTGTTTCAAACGTTTTAGATGCTCCTGTTTCCAAATTCTCTGCGTCCCCTTCATCAGGAAGCATGCCGCTTACTGTTCGTTTTACTGACCAAAGTACAGGATCTCCAACCTCATGGAGATGGGCTTTTGGAGACGGAAACTCTTCAACAGAAAAGAATCCTGTACACACGTACGATAAATCAGGGCGATACTCCGTTACATTGACAGCAAGCAATGCAAATGGCAGTAATGCACTGACAAGAACCGGTTATATTGCTGTTTCGAATACTTTAGCCGCTCCTGTTACCAGTTTCTCTGCATCTACTACTTCGGGAAAAGCACCTCTTACGGTTAGATTTACTGACCAGAGCACAGGGGAACCGACATCATGGAGATGGACTTTCGGGGACGGAAATAATTCAACAGAACGAAATCCTTTATACATATACAGTAAGCCAGGGCTTTATTCTGTTTCATTGACAACAGGCAATGCAAATGGAAGCAACGTATTGACAAAATCCAGATATGTTGCTGTTTCAGGCGTCCTGGATATTCCTGTTACCAGCTTCTCTGCATCACCAGTTTCAGGAAAAGCACCTCTTACTGTCAGTTTTACTGACCAGAGCACAGGGTCTCCAACTTCGTGGAGGTGGACTTTTGGAGACGGAAATAGCTCAACAGAGAGAAATCCTGTACACACGTACAATAAATCAGGACTATACAATGTTACATTGAGAACAAGTAATGAAAATGGCACTAACGTGTTAACAAAATCCGGTTATATTGCAGTTTCAAACTCCCTTGTCGCTGCTTTCTCTGCATACCCGACTTCAGGGCCTGCACCGCTTAGTGTTAGTTTTACTGACCAGAGCACAGGATCGCCAGCTTCATGGAGATGGGCTTTTGGAGACGGAAATACTTCAACGGACAAGAATCCTGTATACACATACAGTAAATCAGGAAATTACACTGTCAGTTTAACAATAAATAATTCGGGGAATATCAGTACCGAAACCAGATCCAGATATATTGCAGTTAGTAAGTAATGGAAGGGGATTTTTAGGAAGGAAAAAGGGAAAATTCTTAAAGGACATACCAGTCCGTATCGTCGACCGAGAGGTCTTCCTTAAGGCCGACTTTTCTTTTTGGCAGCTTAAGAACATCGGTAATCGCATCGGAAAGATCCTGAAGATACTCTCTGGAAGAAAGGCTATTGTAAATGAAGGGTTTATCGGGCTGAATCATTTTCTGAATAGTTGATTCTTTCGGTACGATAATAACCTCTATATCGACCATTTCCACGGCTTTTTCCATTGCAGTACGGAAATCCCCGATACAGTAAGCTATCCTGTGCTTGTAGTTGTTCCTTGTTTTCTCAAGGTAAGCTGCAAGCCTTTCGCTTTCCATTTTAATAAAATCCCGCTTGATCTTTGCCACGTTACATTTTCCCATCATGAAACTGTAATGCATGAAAGGATACTGGGTATCAAGTTCCCTCGGCGTAATCCCGCAGGTTCCGAAGGTTACTATATGTACATCCTCAGGTTTTGCAATCCCGAAGATCACCCTGTCGAATTTTTTATGAGAAGGGCTTTCATGATAGGGTTTCCTTTTGGCACAGGGCACGAAGATACAGAGTTCCCTGTATGGAGCTTCATACTCGGTCAGAACCCATTCATTGGCTCTTATCATATCCGGGTGATAAATAACCCTATCAGTGTCAAGAGGTTCTTTAGAGCGTTCATCTTCAGGAATAATCGGCTTCATAAACTTCAAGCTAATTGAGCCTGGAAATTGTATATATAATTAACTATATAATTAACTAACTTCGGCAGCCGCACAGTTACAGCACAGCCGCAGAAATTGTAAGTCTAAAAGAAAATATCCTCAAAAACAGAGCCAAACAAAAAAGAGTTAATTGAAAGACAAATAGGATTTGATGAAAATATTGAAAAGAGGCCTGGAATAAAAGTATTGAGAAGAAACCTGAAAGGATCAGGCAGAATTTACTGCTTTAACCCATCAACGAAGTCTTCCATTCTATCCAGGGCTTTTCTAATATCATCTATTGATGCTGCATAGGCGCAGCGTAGGAAGCCTTCACCTGCTTCTCCGAAAACGTCCCCGGGAATTGTAACGACTTTCTTTTCGTCCAGAAGACGTTCTGCAAACTCAGAGGAGGAAAGGCCGGTATTCCCGATGTAAGGGAAGGCATAAAATGCTCCTTTAGGGTTGCAACACTCAAGCCCTATCCTGTTAAAACCCCTGACTATAAAGTGCCTGCGCCGGTCATATTCTCTGACCATCCTCTCCATTTCCTCGTTACCATTGCGGAGAGCTTCGATTGCTCCTATCTGTGCGGTTATGGGAGCACAAAGCATGGAATACTGGTGGATCATCATCATTGAGTGTATAATTTCAGGTGAGCCCATTGCAAAACCGAGCCTGAGCCCTGTCATTGCATAAGCTTTGGAGAATCCGTTGAGCATGACAGTACGATCTTTCATTCCGTCAAGAGAAGAAAATGGGACATGCTTACCTTCATAAGTGAGGCACTCGTAAACTTCATCCGAAATAACAAACAGGTCGTTCTCCACAACAAGATCGGCAATGCCCTCAAGCTCTTCCTGTGTCATAATCGCTCCAGTTGGATTATTAGGGAAGTTGAGAATTATTGCCTTTGTTTTGTCTGTGATCGCAGGTTTGAGGGTTTCGGCAGTCAGACTAAAATCGTCCTCCCTGTAAGTGGAAACGATAACAGGCTTACCCCCTGCAAGAATAACAGAAGGCACATATGCAACATACGAAGGCTGGACGATAATAACCTCATCGCCTGGGTTGACTACTGTCCTTACTGCTATATCCAGAGCTTCACTTACACCTGTTGTGATGAGTATCTCGGAGGAAGGGTCGTAGTCCAGCTCATAGCGCTTGTAATAGGTTCTGGAAAGTGCATCTCTGAGGTCTGGAAGCCCATAGTTTGAGGTATACGAGGTTTGCCCTTTTTCCAGGGAATGGATGCACATTTCACGGATGTGCCACGGAGTAATAAAGTCAGGCTCTCCTACACCAAGGGAGACTATATCCTCAAGTCCGGAAACTAGATCAAAAAAGCGGCGTATTCCCGAAGGTGGAATATTTTTCACAGCGTCGGCAACAAACTTAGAAGGATCGCATGGTGGTCTCAAGCAAAACACCCTATAAAATACTATATGAGTACGTTAAATCGGATAGGGAGATCAGGCTTTAAGCCAGATCGTATTAAAACGACACTGGTAGCCTTTCAATCGTTTCAGGTTCATGAAGGATAACACCATCTTCTTTATAGGTCTTCAGTACAAAGTGGGTTGATGTGCTCTGCACCTGATCAAGGGTTGCAATTTTCTCTGCAACAAAAAAAGCCACATCCTTCATCGATTTCCCTCGGACGGTAAGGGATATATCATAGTCTCCGGATAACAGCCTGACTGATCTGACTTCCGGAAACTTGTAAATTCTTTCTGCAATTGCTTGATAGCCCTGATTGCGCTCGAGGGTTACTTTCAGCTCAATTACAGCATAAACATAGTTTTCCCCAACCAGGTCCCAATCAACTATGGTCTTATAGTGCCGGATAACTCCCGTCTCTTCAAGTTTTGCGATCGTCTGGGAAACCTCCTGTGCAGACATATCTGTAAGGGATGCAATTTCTTCCGGACTTGTTCGGGCATCGTTTTCAAGAATTTCCAGTATATGTCGAATTTTTTCATCCATGTCGATCACCGGCACAAAGTAAGAGAATTTGATAAAGGGCCCCATTTGCGGGAAAAAATTAATTGAAATTATTCGATTAATACAGCGTTTACGACTCCATCCTGCCCGGGTCTGCTTGTAACTCTCGCAGTTCCAAGGGAAGTCCTTATTACGGAGCCTTTTGTCAGAATGTTACGCCTTATGTAGTGCTTGTTTGCAGCATTGTCGAGAACTCTCTCAATAGTGGAAGGAGTGGTCTTTCCATCTTTGGGATTGGTCACATTTGCAACATCACACTGGAGAAGTCTTACTTTCCTGTTGCCACCCCTTGTGTGGACATTCTTCCTCTTTACTTCACTTATACGAGTTTCCGCAGATTCGCGGCCCATTTCAAACTTACGCTTCCCGCGGGCAGCAATAACTTTCCCACCGGTCAATTTTCTTCTAGAGCTACCTTGCCATCTCATATTAAAACCTCATTATGTATGAAAATTATAATCAATGTCTATACTTAATGGTTATCTCTGTACTTCCCGATTGTAAGCATACTGTAATCCTGATATGGTGATCGTGTCAGGGCAAGAGCATACCTGACAGTAGCTTAATTGCTCTGATTATATATTATATTAACAGGAGTACTTAACTAGCATATTTGCTATGGACTATTCAATACAAATAGAATCGTATAAGAACTTTGCGATCAAGCAACCAGAGAAAATTCAATTTTTTTCTCTTGCCCTGGTAGAGTTACCCTCAAGAGGGGATGAAAAGATTAGAAACAAAGATTACGGAACTTTGGATATAAATATTGAATTTAATCCAAAATAGTAGTTACATGAATTTAAGAAAAATAAAATGAATTAAAATAGTAAAAATAAAATGAATTAAAATAATAAAAATAAAATGAATGAATCATTTTACAGGTTAAATCACTTTACAGGTTAACACTGAGACATTAGTTTCTACTTAAAATTATTGATGCCCAAAAAGGAATGCAGCATTTCAGGTGAGAAAAATAACGACTCGGAGAGAAAAATATTGGTTACGGAGATCTCATTGAACACAGTATGTGGACATACGACAAAGATAATTGCTACAAAAGAAGGGAAAAATACTCACGTACATATTAAGACTACATGTGAAAAACTCAGGAAATGGGGCACACATTTTGATATGGATATGAAAGACCTCATGGGAGGCCCCGAAACCATACTTAGCCAGAAAATGGCTGAAGTTCCCCTTACACCTACCTGTCTCGTCCCGGCAGCAGTAATGAATGCTTGCTGGCTTGAAAACGACATGATTTCGAAGAATCTTGCCCGAAAAATGGGAAAGATGGAAATTATCTTTGATAAACTTGAGTGAATATTCCATATAACCCCATTATTCCCTTGGAGAGATTCACAGTACGGAAGAGAAATTGAAGATCATGAGAGTACTGTGGAAAATTGCCTGTATACGTACAAACTCGGGAATGCTTATATCAAGGATCTTAAAACATTTAATAAATGTTAAAATAGCATTACTATCTCAGAAAGAATAAAAGTTTCAAAACCCGAGTTGAGAATATGGATGTAAAAGAAATAAATAAATATGGACAGGAAATGGTAGAGTGCCTGAAACTCACAACTTCCCCGGTTGCAGTAAAACTGATTCCTAAAGGAGGAGAAATCCCGAAAGGGATTACCAGAGTAGATGAAGCTATGAGACACTGCCAG
>FZPS01000229.1_pt206 | contig 40265 bp, 35 predicted proteins | sample 1817821 | NCBI WGS metagenome assembly FZPS01 (sample SAMEA104158645, study PRJEB21678) | metagenome | place: Germany | collected 2015-04-21 | reverse complement strand
CCGGCGGTCATGTACCAAAGTCGAATGAGCAACCCTGAACTGGGTCCACTGGTGGAACAACGAGCGCCTACACCAGGCCCTGGACTACACCACCCCTGAGGAGGCCATCACCAGCTACAATCAACACCGGACAGCCGAGCTGACTACGAGTAAGCCTTCACTACCTACAGTGAAACCGTAACCAGTCTTGAAGAAGCGAAAACCGAAGGCCAAGAATTACTGGCCATCACCAGGCTCGGTCGCGCAGGTGAGCTCTCCGTCGGCGGGACGTCTGCCGTGGTGCCGTTCCGGGTATTGAGGCTTGGTCGCCAGCCCTTCTGGTGGTTAAAGGACCCGATTAGTGGACGTGAGGGGAGGAGGCACATCAGGCGGGGTGATCTTCACATCGTCATCGACGACGAGGGGCACGAACGCTATCAATTCGTCGCGGACCACCCGAGCCAGTTCTGGCTCGCCGACCTCACCGACAGGCCTGTCTAGGTCGTTCGACGCCAGTCGAGTTCAAGACCATCAAGAACAAGAATCTGACCACCGCTGCCAAAATAGAACTGCCACCCCACCTACAGCAGAACCGTTGAAACAATTGTGGACGCTAAGCGCGTGATTGAGGTGATGCTTGGCTGTGGCCTCAACCAATGATTGCTCACTAGGTAGCCTGGCTCCGAGTTCGGCAACGGTCAGGAGCATCCCCACCCTCCTGCAGTAGTACGAGCGCTCACGCGTGCACTTGGCGTCAAGGAAGCAATCCAGCGCTTTGGGAACACTGCAGTTCAGCGTTATCAATGGGGTTCACGTGACACCTCATCCGCGGCTTCCTCAGGATCACTGTCAACCTCTTTGGGTGTCGGAACTGGGCTATAGCCAGAACGCCAAACGTAAACACCAAGGCAGAGCACGACAGCACCGATAATCACAAGCCAGGACGGGAACCCCGGAATACTCGGACCTTGCCCTGCCGTGGCCAGATCCGCAGCGGGTGTGGGGAGTATGCGCTCCCCCGTCACAAGTATGCGGTGTGTGTTGACTCCTAACGGTGTACACGTAACAAGAGTGACTAGATCCTCACCAGGAATAGCGAAGATCGCTTCAGTTTCCTCAGGCTTGACCGTCTGAGTTTCGATCACCTGGTAGGTGAGTACCTCACCAAAGACCTCGATGACGAACGTGTCGCCAATATCCGCATCAACGAGATTGTCGAACAGGGTCGCTGATGCAAGTCCACGATGGGCGGTCAGGACACTGCGATTTCCCTCACCGCCTACCGGCAAGGACGTACCCTGAAGATGGCCGACTCCCTTGAGGAGTGTTGCGTCACTAGTGCCATGGTAAATCGGTAGGTCAATTCCTAAGGATTCATATTTCAACCTAGCCATCAGTCCAGCACCAGTTCGGTCTAATAACGACCAATAGTCCGTGCCGTGTTCGTTTGTCTTTCCTGCACCTGTAGGTACGTTAGCGTCAGCCTGTAGCAGAGCGCCCGAGGTCAGCGCCTCATTGTATTCGTAGGCGAGTTCTAATTGCTCAAGCCGCCAAGTTTCGTCATCGCTTTCGACGGTGTCCCAGTTGTTGAGCTGGAGTTCGATGACGCGAGACTGCTCTTTTTGTGCAAACCATGCAGCAACATGCGGATAGAGAAAGAGCCCTACGCCAGCCAGCACAATCAGCCCTGATAGTGCTGCAGGCCACGGAAAGCGCCATTTGCGCGGGTCACGCCTGTGGTCCGACTTGCGCCAATTGCTAGCCTCTACTTCTCTCATGTGCGCCATCGGTGTTCCTTTTCACCTTAAGACTGTAAGCCCCCTTTGGCGGCAGACTCGATTGGAGTCCACCGCCAAAGGGGGTTGCTGATCAGCATGCTGGCGAGTTCGCTGTGCTTTTCACCAGCCATGGTGCTGCTATCAGGCTTGGTTCTTCTGACGACGCTTTGAGGTCAGAACGACGCTGGTGACACCCAGGAACATGAGCAGCAGACCACCCGCGGCCAGGGCAAGCGTGCCGCTTGCACCGGTCAGGGGCAGATCAGGCCCCTCGCGCTGTGGGTCTTCCCAGTTGAGGTCGTTAGCGGTAGTGAGATCACCAGAAGTGATATTTACCAACTGAGGGCCGGTCGCGGTGTAACCCGCTGGCGCTTTGGTCTCGTAGACGCAGTATGCCTTGGACGGATCAGTCAATTCGGTGTTGGAGTTGGCAACCCATAGGTTCAGCGGCGAACGCTCGTCCGAGTCAGCGTGAGTCCAGGTCACGACACCGTCCTCACCGGAGGTTCCTGTCGACACAGCATCGCCAGTAGGTTCTGCTGGGCATTCGGTGGCTTCGTCAGCCGCCTCGTGGACAGCGAATTCAGCGCCGGCAAGTTTACGAGCGTTGTCCGACTGATCCACTTTGGTGATCTTAAGTTGACCCCAGTAGGTGTATGCGAGAGGGGTTGGCCTTGATACGTCGTTGAAGGAGAATTCGGCAGGGTTATTATCGGGGTCGTCTCCACCGTTGGTGATCTCGCCTGCGCCGCCAGTCACCTTGGTGACGAGTTCGACGGTGACAGCGGATCCTTGGTTCTCTCCGAGAAACGCGCGGCCCTCTTCAGTGAACGTCCAGGTTGATTCACCGGTGCGGTCCACGAGGCCTGCCGTAGGAACTTCTACACCAGCAACGTCCGAGTACACGACGGTGTCGCCAACGCGAACGATCGATGACACGTAGCCCAGGCGGTCATTCAACTGATCTTTGATGGATGCTTCAGTGAAGGTCGCGGCGTCGTTCAGCGTAGGCACGGTAGCGCTAAGGTTCCAGGTGACATTGGAACCGACCGTAAGGTCGTCGGGACGCTCAGTGATGGTCTTGGTTGGTTCACCGGCCAGCTGGTTCTTCGGGTAGACGTGAACATCATAGTTCCAGCCGTAATCGAGTGGATCGTCCGCGACTGTTGGCATCGGAAGGGTCACGTAGAACGGAGCCGCTTGCTCGACAACCGGGTGGTCGCCAGGATCGGTTTCGGTGACGTAGTACAAGCCCAAATTCCCCGTAAATTCGGCGGTGCCGAAGTTGTCGGTAGTGAGCGTGGCCGGTGAGCCGAATGCACACAGGTCCCCTTCATTTTCGCCGAAGCTTGGAACTTCTGTAGTCGGCACAAAGTCCCAATCGGCTGGTTCGTCCAGGGAGAGTTCGTCGACACAGGTGCCCGACTTGATGATGCCTACGCGCTGTACTTCGAACGTGACGCCACCGAGCGCCTCGCGGTCGTCAAGCTCAGTACCGGTGAGAAGCCTACCATCGTTACCGGCACCGTCCACGGGTGCACCAGCGTACTTGTGGATGGTCAGCGTGCCCTGTGTCGGCGCGCCCGGCTGGTCAGGGCCGACTTCTGCTGCACTCGCAGCAACGCCAAGTCCTGCAACTAGGAGGCTAGCCACCCCCAGCGCGGATAACCCTCGCTTCGTGTTACTGATTCTGGTCATGTTGTTTCCTTTTGTTCTCTGCTTGTTGAGCATGTGTGTAAGTGGTCGATGTGAATGTGATGATCGGACTTCAGTTGTGGACTCTTCCCCTCCATTTCGTGATTAGCGCGCCGCAAAGTCCGCCCATGATGACCACGAGGCCTAGTGCGACAAACGTGTTGGCCGCTGGGCCTCCTGTTAGCGGTAGATCCGGTCTGGATGGCGCAACATTAACGAAACGGTAGATGCCTCGCTCGCCTGCCTCCACGCTGACGTTGCCGGCATCATCGACTGCCTCCCAGCAGCCTGGATCAGCAAGATTGTTCTCGTCAGGATCAGCCGGACATGCGTCCGATGGCGCGTACCGTTCGAAGGCTTTTTGCAGGTATGGCAACTTCTCGTTGACGGAGAATTCCGTGATTTCGAAGGCCTCACCAGGCTTCACCAGCAGCGAGTTTCCCTCTCCCAGCGTCGTTGAGCCTTGCGTGCTGAGAATGGCCGGATCAGTGGGAGTGCTGTTCCTACGAACCTCAAGGGTGAAGTCCTCAGAATCGAAGTAGTTTGCTTCCGCCCACTTCAGTACAGACAACTCAGCAGTAGCGTTCGATATCTCACAGGTCACGTCTGCACCCGAGGGCACAGTGACGACGCCTTCGCTGGTCACAGTCGCAGTGGCTACAGCATCTGGATTCTGCGGAGTCGGATCAGGGTAGGTGCAGTCCCAATCGCCCCTCGGGGCATATGCGGCCAGATCTGCTGACCCCCCGGTCGTCGCGCTTTCAGAGAGCTTGTAGTCACCAGCGGCGACCAGAACCGTCTTAGTCTGCAGACTCACGCCTTTATCAACACCGGGAATTTCCACACTTGGTGCTTCGTTGATAGTCGAGTCACCCTCGGTCGGGTCTGCGGACAGAACCCAGTCCTTTGGACTTCCGGTTGTGCTGATCGCATCAGCGGGATTGAGGACTGTCTTCCGCAGCGTCAGGCTTTGGCAGGTCACCGTATTTGTGATGTCAACGACGTGCCGTATCGGCTTGGCTGAGATGAGGTGATCGTAGGGCACCTCTTTGCTGGCCTCTGTGCCATTGATCGACGTGACTTTGCCATCGACTGTGCAACCTGATAGAGCCGATGCATCCTCACCAATACCCACGTTCTGATTCAGCTGATCGATGGGGTAGGAATAGACCTCACCGAACTTCGGCGCATCGTCATCGCCTAGCCCGTCGGGTTTTGGCGACAGCGTCAGTTCAGCCTTGAGACCTTCCGGCTGCTCACCGTCCTGGTACGTCTCACCATTGACGACCCAGTGCTTGTTGACCTGGAGTTGAGGCACGACCCGGATCTGGGCATCGTCAGAGTTATTCGACAGGTCGTCTTCGCGTGGTCCGCCGTGAACGCTGGCGGCAACTTTAGCCGTGTTGTCGTACCACTCACCGGGAACGATCTCCGGACTACTCACATCGCCATCGGACACAGCACCCACGAATGTGACCGTGACGGCAGCGTCTTTCGCTGTTGTATTGGTCTGCGACGGCGCAACCCAACGCAGAGGCGATTCGTCGGTCAACGGACCATGCCCTGACAATTCGGTCACCCAACTTTCACATGACAACGTGGCGTCGTTCCACTTTTCACAGATGGAGGCACCATCTTTAGCGGTGGCAGTCCATTGCACATTGTCGACGTCCTGGAACGGCACCTGTGACAGAGGATCCGTCAGCGTCGCAGGATAGTCATCTTGCATGTCACCAAGACCGTTGTTCCACGCCACAATCTGGTATGCGACGTTTTCACCGGCAACCCCCGTGTCCTCGTCATGCCAGGCAGTATCGGAGTCAGGAGAGGTGCTGTCACCGATGAATGCGACCTCCTTCTTCACCTCAAGGTCAATCACAGACGTGACGTTGAGGTTGCGGATCTGGTGATGATTGACAGCCCAGCCAGTTGAGGCTGAGAAACCGATCCGAAACTCGTCTGGAAGCTTTGCCTGAACATCATTGTCCCTCAGGTCATAGCTAAACATCTCCTTAAACTCGAGCGGCTTTGTCCGGTCATAGTGCCATGTGCCGGGTTCCTGCCCGTCATCGGGACTCACACAGGTGTCGGTGTTGCCGTTTGCGGATCGGCCCGGCAACTCCGCCCCGGTGCTGCTGTAGCAAACATCGTCTTTCACATTGAGCTTCTGCGACCAGTAGAGGCGTACCTCGCCAGAGCCGTTGCCGTCCGGTGTCAAGGTGATCCGAATGCGCCGATACTCCTGAGAGTCGTCCTTGGTATTGTCGATCACGGCACCGTGAATCGCAGCCTTGTTTTCGGAGATCCGATCTGGAGTGGTGGGATTCGGGTATTCCGACAGGTTGTCAGTACCGGCCAGCCAGCGATATCCGCCAATGATCGTGTTCAGTGGAGTGTAAGAGGGTGCATTCCCGAGAGAAACGTCCTGTGTGATGTTGCGGAAGTCATCACTGATGCCCTGCCCGTTGTTGTTGTACCAGAAATCAAACGACGGGATGCTGGAAGGTACCTGGAACATCACGTAGCCTCGCGGATCGTCGAAGCCCGGTGGCAGCAACTCCGCAGGGACCTCCTCGCCTATGACCTGAACATCGGCCTCAGCGGTCTTGTAATACCCCTCATACTGCCAAGCAGGTTCACCCGAGTTCCACTTGACTTGGAAGATCGTGTGGTATTCAGGGTTGGTGACAAGCGGTTTCTCCAGCGCGCCATAGGCATTAAGGAGGGAAGTATTGCAGTCGAGCTCCGAGGAGTCGAAGCGAATACCTGAGCCACGAAGCCCGATAGACTGCGGGACACGGCTCGACGATACCTCGGAGTGATCAGTTGGGAATGCTGACGGATGACCACCAGCAATGCTCTTGGGACGAGTCGCTCGAACGTTTGCATCGAAGGTGTCAGTAAGATCAGCTTTCTGGTAGTTGCCGTACACGTCAAAGCCGATGCCGATGTAACCACCGGCTACACCTTGCTGTGCCGGGCACCAGGCATCTCCGGTGTTCGACACAGCCGAGTATCCAAGGCCTGCTCCATACCCGCCAGCCTCATCCGGTGAAGTATCGACATTCGGGTTTCCATAGTCTGGCGGGTTGGCGTCGGCCAGGTAGACTGCAATGCCATCGCCACCACCCTGCACAGCCGGGTTTCCACCCATGTGACCATTGTTGGTGCGGTAGAGCCGCTGGTCGTACTCCAGTACCACGCCAAGCTCGGAGGAAACAGCCTGGGAGTGGAGCGCCGTTGAGGCTTCGCCCTGACCGTTACGCGTGTTATCAGTGGTCATCGTCAACCATTGCGAGTCTCGCTGGTCGTTGCGCTGCGCTTCACACCTAGGCCAAGTGCCGTTGCAGTCACTTGTGTTGGTGCTATTATCGAATCTATTGTTCTGCTGAACCGTGGTGTGTTGCGGCGTCCAGTTGTACCCGGACAACTCCCAGTTGTCCAGCGATCCACCCTGTAGCGGTTCGTTGATGTATACCGAACCCGCGCTGTTGGGCGCCATGACGGGGTCCGTCGCCCCGCCTGCTGCAGGTTGTGCTTGTACGGCTCCTGCTTGCGTAGCGAGCACCGCGCCACACGCGAGTGTGAGTGCTACGCCGAAGGAAGCCTTCTGGATGTGACCGAGCACCTTCATTGGAAGGAGATCCCCCTGTAGTTTCCATATCCTACCTAGAAGGCAAAGATATCAATTCAGTAATCTTCTCAGAGAGGGCCTAAGCGAGACCTTAACAGAGACGGCAACAACTTACCAGAGACTGTAACAACTTACAAGTGACTGTAACAACTTACAAGTGACTGTAACAACTTACAAGTGACTGCGCAAGGACTTACTGGCTCTTCACGAACGAGGGTGTGCCGGATCTTCACTGACCACGCCTCGGGAGGTACGACAGCGCGGCCCGAGTTGGACAAAGCAATGGACTATCTGCGGGAAGGTGACACACTCACGGTGTGGAAGCTTGACCGGCTAGGACGGTCACTGCCTCACCTAGTGCAGGTCATTGAGGAGTTGGACAAGCGCGGTATCGAGTTCCGGTCTCTCACTGAATCCATTGACACCACTACGCCAGGTGGGCGTTTAGTGTTTCACATGGCGGCCGCCTTCGCACAATTTGAGCGCGACCTCATCAGAGAGCGCGCGAAAGCAGGACTTGCGGCCGCCCGGGCAAAGGGACGTAGGGGCGGCAGGCCAACCGTGATGACTCCTGAGCGGTTAAAAGCCGCTAAAGCCATGCAAGCCCAAGGCGCTACCTTCGCAGAGATTGGCAGGACGCTTGGGGTGAGCCGCTCAACTATCAGCCGCGCCTTGAATAAGTCCCGCAAATAATCACTAAAGATCAAAAGCGTTTTGTGCTGAAACCACTTGACATGTCCGGTCTATAGGACATGTAATTAAAGGGTAAGGCACGCAGGGAAACAAGTCCCCAGCCAAAACGAAAGGAAACCGTCATGATTGTAAAACAGCTTCGTTCACGCAAAATTCCACAAAACCAGTCTTACTGGGAGGTTATTGCAGGCGGGAAACCGAAATACTTGGGTAATGTGCACTTGATTTTGAGTCAGAGTCTTGGCTTGTCTCCATGACCAATTTTGATACCGGCGAATTCTTATTCCGCTCCAAGGCCAAGCAACGCCCGTCTGAAGATAAGATTACTACCGTGCTTCGCCAGCGCGCTAAAGAAGTTGAAACCCAAGTAGCGCAACTGTTAAGCGTTGACTTTGACACCTACCTCACTCACGCTAAAGCCAAGGCTGATGCGCGGGTTCAAAACCCGAAACGATTCATTATCACAGTCAGCAAGTTCGGCACTTGGAGTGGCACTATCAGCGATCTGCTGAAACAGGAGGCGTGCTGGCAGTCATGTATTGATTACACGTACGGTCACAATCTACTTGAAGAAGATGATGACCTGACCTGGAAAGCTGTTATTCAAGCAATGACTGTGGAGGCATTGCACGCAGCTTGTGATGACAAGCAAGTGCATATCACAAGTCTTGAAGGTGATGTAGTTGATTCACTCGACACTTTGCAAGCCACGATCGATGTGAGTGACGGGACTGAAAAAGACATCGCCACGCCTCATAAAGCCGCGATCCTGACTCAGCTTGCAGATGACACTGGCAGTATTGACCTAATTCAAGCGATCACAGGATACAGCGAACCAGAAGTGCTGGACTGCATTCACCAAGCACGTCAATAGTAGTTAGACAGCGGCTGGGGCAAGCCTAGGCTTGCCCCAACCCTCATTGATTGAAAAGAGGATTGGAATGGACGGGACAGACTTTTATTACAAGCGGCGGGGGTTGGGTCTGACACAAGAAGAACTAGCCGGACTGCTTGACGTTGCTGAACGGACTGTACGTCGGTGGGAGAAAAATGAGATGCCCATTCCCGACGGTGCAGCTGCAGACCTTGATGACCTACACGCCGGCTTTGGGGAGCGCGCACTAGCCACTGTGGACAGCTTGATTAGCCAAATAGCAGACCTTGAAACTGATACGGCTACAGACGAAATTGATCCAGTGGTAGAGATTGCCTCATTCAAAACACCACAATCACATGAACTTGCACACCCTGGCGAGTCTTGGGAATACCATAAGGCCCTGATCTCGACTATAGGAGCGATCCTGGCCGGTGAAGGCTACAAGGTGCGATTTAAAACCGTCACGGAAGAATAACGATAAGACTAACCAACCTCAACCCACAGATAATCCACGTGGTGCCCACACCAGGGGGTGTTGGCACTGTACTATTTTCCGCCGCGCCAAGCGCGGCTATCATTCTTAACGTTTTTTCCTGCTGGCTTCTCAGTCTACGTCGCACGGTGGTGCCGTCAAACACATGGTGTTCCAAACGCTTTTAGTCAAGTCCAAGAAGAAAGCGAGCAACGCACGCAATACCTACTAAACGCGATGGTTCGTTTGGGCTACACCGCGCGTCAGTACGTGGCTAAGTATCAGCGTGGGGACCTATCTCAGACAGTGAAAGACAATCAACGCAACGCCGCATAGGTGAATCCGGTAAGGGCAGGCGTGTACTGCCTTACCTCGACACCACCACACTTCATGGCCGGTCACTATTGAAGTGACCGGCCACCGACAACAAGGCGCGCAGGGAAATAAGTCCCAGCCAACACGGAAGGAAAACAGGATGGGGTACTCATTTCTTAAACAGTTCACTAAAGAAGTTAAACAAGCTGAAGCGCGGTTCAGTGATGTACCAAAAACGTTTTATAAGGCCGACATGGTACACGGTCCACGTGGTAGCAAATACCGTCACAAAATGCGTCCAATCGTTTCCTACATTTGCGACCAGTTGACGCTAGTGAAAGAAGGCCATGAAGGGGAGGCTTGCCAGGTGGAGGCAATGGCACGAGAACTAAACCTTATCGAGGCTCAACTTGGTCGCCTTTGGGGCGGTAAGGGTGGCAACAGGTTAGGCGTGAAGGTCTTAATAGCTGCGCCTGGTGACACTATTAAAACCGTGGTGCGTCTTCGTGACCTGATTGGGTTCTACCGTACTTACAAGGCCACTGGGTTCAATGCGTTTGACTACCAACCCGATCAGTGGGCACGCCACCAAATACCTGAGGGTCTAGGGGAAGTAATGAGAGACGAACTCAGTGAAGCCCTTGGGGTCATGTTGAACTATCACGCGCAGTCAACCTACATTACCAACGCGAAACACATGCACGACACCACCGCGCGAGCCTGGGAGCAAAAGAAAAGCCCAGACCGTGAATTGTTGCACCTGGCAAAAGTTTCTCCACTTAACGCCTACTTCACTCACATTGAGATTGATTAATCAGTTTGTGCCTTGGAATGGGCAGACTTTGAAAGCCAAGTCCTTCACGCGATGAAACGTTTGACGTGGAGTAAACAGCTAGCCCCCGTGTTGCGAGTGCGTAAGCTGGGTAGGCACAAGGCAAGTGGTATTTATTTTCCACACGTGAACACGATCGCGGTGGATGTGCGCACGAGTAAATCATTTATTCACGAGTACAGTCATTATCTAGACCTAGCGTTGCAAAACTCGTTTTCAACCACGCCCGCCTTTGCTGAAGTGGTGGACAACTACCGTGCACGCTTGACACTACCTAAAGGGCTTGACACGCCTCGCAAGCGCGCGTACTACACGACACCAACAGAAATTTTTGAGCGGGCCTGCGAGGTGTACCACCACTACCGAAACGATGAAACCCGCCTGATTAACAATGAGGCAATCAAAGCGCGCCGGTTCGACTACGAGCCGTTAATCACGATGCGAAACCAGATTGAAAAACTGTTCGACAATTCTGGAGTGTTTGAAGTAAAACAACAACCAGAACCATTCAAAGTGTTACAGCCCGTGAAGCGTCCGGGGTTTTGTTCCTACCTGTTTTTGAGAGGATTGGAATATGCCGAAGAGGTATTCACAAGATTTTAAGGACCGTGCGGTGCGGATGGTCGCCGATCGCCTTGCTGATGACCGGTCGTGTACGCAGTGGAGAGTAATTAACGAGATTGCCCCTCGATTGGGGATTTCAGTTGAGTCGACGCGTCGCTGGTACGAACAGTCTCTGATCGATTCTGGACAACGCCAGGGCTTAACTCGTGAGGAACACAAGGAAATCAAACGGCTTAAACGTGAGAATGCGGAGTTACGGCGGGCGAACGAGATTTTGAAGCTTGCTTCGGCTTTTTTCGCACGAGAACTCGACCACCCCGGGAGTTAATGATCGCTTTCATTGACCAGTACCGCGATCACTACTCAGTCGAGTTCGTGTACCGGGTCCTTTCCGAACACCTCGAAGGAGGGTTTATCACTCCTCGGGGGTACCGGGCCGCTAAGAGCCGGCCTGCGAGCACCAGTTCCCGATACTCGCCCCGACTTAGTACAGCGGCAGTTCAAGGCGGTGGGTCCGAACCGGTTGTGGGTCGCCGATATCACCTATGTCCCTACCCTGTCCGGGTTCGTCTACACAGCCTTCATCACCGATGTTTTCACTCGTAAGATCGTTGGCTGGGCGACCCGGACCTCGATGACAACACAGGCGTTACCGTTAGAAGCGCTCGAGCAGGCAATCATGAACGCAAGACAAGACCTATCCAATCTTGTTCACCATTCTGATCATGGATCTCAGTACACCAGCATCACGCACAGCGAGAAACTCACTGACTACGGAATCAAGCCCTCGACCGGCAGCGTTGGCGATTCCTACGACAATGCCCTAACCGAGACCGTCAACGGGCTTTACAAAGCCGAGCTGATCTACTCCCAAACCTGGCGGTCATGTACCAAAGTAGAATGGGCAACCCTGAACTGGGTCCACTGGTGGAACAACGAGCGCCTACACCAGGCCCTGGACTACACCACCCCTGAGGAGGCCATCACCAGCTACAATCAACACCGGACAGCCGAGCTGACCCCCATATAAGAAGCGGAACAAAACCCAGGACGCTTCACTGCCGGATCAACACGAACAGCACCCTCGCTATCCGCCTTCCACGCCAAACAAAGCAAAACCAACTTGTCACTCAACCGGCGACACTCAACCCGCCAAGCCCACTGAACAGCCTCAGCACTCACCAGACTCACCACCAGACAGACCGATCTCAATGCGGGCGGGAACGCGCGTCATTAGCTTCTCAATGTCTGCCTGCTCGAAAAAGCGTCGCCCACCTGGATCTTCGACATAGGGCACTTTGCGTTCGCGCGCCCAGCGCATTAGGCGCGAATAACTCGTATGAGGCAAAAGTGCAGCGGCTTCATGGCCGGTAAGCAAATCTTTCGACCTGCCATGTTCATATTGTTTAGATACGTTCATAACAACAGTGTGCATCAATACGTTCGTATCCACAAGACACACTTACTACTGTTCGCTACATTTGTTACGCTAGGATCATGACGATGAACGGTAAAGATTTCGACGAGGCACTCGGCTTCACAATCCAGCAACACCTGTTTGCAACATCCATGACGCGGGTTGAATTTGGCGAGCACCTCGGCGTGCCCGGACCAAGCGTCTCTAATCGACTTCGCGGGAAGACTAAGTGGACTGCATCCGACGTAGCCATAGCTGCGAGCATCTTTAACCGTCCAGCAAACGAGTTGCTACCCACGCCCGATGGCGAGGGCGGCTGGATACCAGCCCCGTTTGTCCCTGGATACGCGAAAGCCCCCGCTTCCGCGGGGGCCAGCTCAGAGCCACCTGTGGGAATCGAACCCACGACCTATTCATTACGAGTGAATCGCTCTGCCGACTGAGCTAAGGTGGCGTGGCCTATAGGTACGAGGATAACTCTAGCTAATTGTTGCTCTCACTATCAAACGAGCCACGTGTGATGTGTACCGGAGCAACCCGAGTAGTAGTCCCATAGGATGACGTACCCAGATCGAGGCCTCTCACTACAACTGGCAGGAAAGACCGCCCTCGGGCAATTCGCCATCGATCAAGAACGTGTCCACCGCGTCGACGACGCAATCGCCTGACGAACGCGCGTAGCCGCAGTGCTTCCAGCCTTCAACGGTTAGGAGGTGGCCGGACTCGAGTTGGTCAGCCAACGCTTCCGCCCACACGTACGGTGTTGCCGGATCGTGCGTCACACCCACAACCAAGATCGGTGGCGCGCCCGCAGCCTCGACGGGCTTGCGGTTGTCCTTAGAATCAACCGGCCAGGCCTCGATCATCGCGGATGCGAAGCCGAAATCTGAACCCATCAGGGGTAGCTCAGAGCGGAGCAAGTCTGAGCGTTCGACCCACTCATCCTCAGATCCGTCCTCTGTGTAATCCAAAGAGTTCACCACGTTGAAAGCATCAAACGTGTTGGTCAGATAGGTTCCATCAGGTTGCCGGTCAGCGTACAAGTCTGCGATCTGCAACAGCATCGACCCATCCTGCTGCGTCATCGCCTGCGACACCGCTGCCGAAGCCAGTCCGTAAGATTCGGGGTCGTACAACAGAGAAACTATCGCAGACGTTGCTAACGACCGAGTCAGCGGCCGATCTGGATCAGAGGTTGGAAGCGGCCTGCCCTCCAACGAATTCAACCATTCGCGCAGCTGGACCTTCGCCGCCGAGACATCTCCCGTCAGTGGAACCGAGCCGGAAGCGACAGCCGGTTCTAACCAGTTCTCAGCTGCGTCCTCGAACCCCTTTGCCTGCAATTCGGAAACTTCATCGACGCTGGCAGCCGGATCCATCGCACCGTCAAGTACGAAACGGCCAACGTTTTCGGGGAAAGTGTCTGCGTAAAGGGCGCCCAGGAATGTTCCGTAGGAGAATCCGAAATAGTCCAGGGTGTCCATTCCCATCGCAGCGCGAACAATGTCGAGGTCGCGGGCGGCCGACATGGAATCCGAGTGTTGCGTCATTTCGGGCGACTTCGCTAGGCACTGTTCGCCGAGTTTCGCCGACTCCTCGCGCACACTTTCAAGCGTGACTTCAGAGGAGAATGCCCGGGCTTCGTCGATTTCCTCAGGGGTCATGCACTCAACGGGGGCTGACAGGCCGACGCCGCGCGGATCAACGGCAACGATTCCAAACTCGTCGAGCAGGTCCTCGGAGAAAATCCAATCAACCATCGACGGCAATGACGAAATCGCCGATCCGCCTGGGCCGCCCGGGTTGTAAACCAGCGGGGTGTTGTCCCGATCCTGGCTGTACTTCACCATTTCCAAGTCGATAGTGGGACCGGTCGAATCAGCGTAATCCAGCGGGACTCGAACCGTTGCGCAGGCGTAGTTACGGGTCTTCGTCCTATCTTCCGTCACCCGCAGAACGTCCTCGTTGTTTCCACAAGAACGCCACTCAACCCGCTGATCGTAAAAAGCTTGGAGCTGCGGTTCAGGCGCTTCGAAAGTCTTCTCTGCCTCTGGCGTTTGCGCGTTTCCGCACGCAGTCAACAAAAGCGCAGATACTGAACCGACTGCAAGCACTTTTAAGCTTCGCATTTATCGAACGATTCCCTTCTAACAATCAGCCCAAGCGTTGAGGTACCAATGCGACGAGCATCGCTTCCACAATCAGAAGCGGGTTCGTATTCGTCTGGAGACGATCACGGGCAAGCTCAATCTCTTTCATCGATTCCAATGTTTGCTGCGTTGAGGTGGATTCCGCGTAACTTTGCACTGCGTTATCTAGTCCAACACTAATTTGCCCAACTTGCGCGTCAAGTTGTCGCACCAAGACATCGCGATAAAACGCCAACAAATCTAACATCATCCGATCCAAGGCGTCGCGTTGCATGCGTGTGGACTGTCGTTTTTGTTCTTCCTTCAAACGTGTGAAGTGATGTTTCATATGTGAGGGCGGTGTTTCGCCTTCTTCAATGCCAAGGGTGCGGCGAAGGGATGCTTCCGCTTTTTCGAAATCTTTTTCCTGTTGAGCGGATTCGATTTCGGTTGCCCTTGAGATGAGTTTGTCCGCGTTAAGGACCGCCTCCCCGGTTGAACGGGCGGAGAGGGCGAGCATCATGAGCTCTTGGTATTCGCGGATCTTGTTGTCATCCGAGAGCAGACCCTTTGCCCGCCCAATATGGGATTGAGCCAATTGCGCGGCGGCAACGGCCTTCTCTGGGGTGACGTCAAACTGGCGTTGCAGAAGTTCGGCAACTTCACCGGCGGGCGGAATGCGAAGTGAAACGTGCCTGCATCGCGACCGAATTGTGGTGATCATGTCGTCCGGACTGGGTGCGCAAAGGAGCCAGACTGTGCGCTCGGGAGGTTCCTCGATTGCCTTCAGCAGGACGTTGGATGCTCGTTCCATCATGCGGTCGGCGTCCTCGATCAGGATTACTCGCCAGCGACCGCGGGAAGGCGCGGATTGGGATTGGTAGACAAGGTCGCGTACTTCTTCGATTGAGATGATCACCTTTGTGGTGACCACGTCTGCGACGTCGCCGTTACTGCGGGCAAGCGTGGATTTGCACCCTGGGCACACTCCGCATCCGACGGGATCGCCGGTGCACTGCAGGGCCGCGGCAAACGCGCGGGCGACCGTGGACCTACCGGATCCGGGCGGCCCGGTGATCAGCCACGAGTGCGTCATCGCGCGCGAAGCCTCAGTGTTTTCAGGGTCGTCGACGATCGTGCGCGCGTGCTGCACTGCAGCCTGCAGCGTCTCTACAGCGTGCGACTGTCCGACTAGCTCATCCCAAACGGTCACTTAGACCCGTCCTCGAGAATCGAATTGGAGGACGTGGCGCTAAGGTTTTCGATGAACGGTTCCAGGGCGGCACGGATGCTGGCCTGCACGGTTTCGATGTCCGCGGATGCGTCGATGATTCGATAGCGGTCCGGGAATTGTTCCGCGAGCGCGTGGTATTGCGCGCGGACGCGGTGTTGGAATTCGGTGGGTTCGCGCTCCAGTCGGTCGGGTTCGCCAGTGCGGCGAGTGTGTGCGATTTCAGGGTCGAGGTCCAGCAGGATCGTCACGTCCGGCATTAAACCTTGAGTGCCCCAGATGTTGAGGTCGCGGATTTCGTCCACACCCAGGTCGCGCGCAGCGCCCTGATAGGCGACCGACGAGTCCAGGTAGCGGTCCTGCAGAACCACGCGTCCACTTTGAAGCGCGGGACGAATCTTCGTCGCCACGTGATACGCGCGTTGCGCCGAGTACAAAAGCGCCTCCGTGCGCGGGTCAACATCGTCAGGGCCGTGAATGATCAGCGTGCGCAACTGCTCCCCCAGCGGAGTTCCACCCGGCTCGCGCGTAAAAACAGGGTCAATGCCCTGCTCAAGCAGCCACCTGTGGGTGAGCCGAATCTGCGTGCTCTTACCGCACGAATCTCCGCCCTCAAAAGTTATAAACAGGCCGGGGTAGTTGGTGTCAGACGCTGATTTCATACGTCCATCTTTGCACACCGGTAGGACACTATCTTCCTGGTTTGTGCGCCTACTCGGTGGGGTAGCGCACTCCCAGCTGAGCGCGCGCCTTATCCATGATCTCCATAACCGCGATCGTGTCGTCCCACGGCATCGTTTCCGACTGCGTCAACCCCGCGTTCACGCAACGCGCGACCTCCGCCGCCTGGTACTGGAAACCACCCTGGATGTGGCCATCCCACGTCCACGAAAACGCTTCGGCGGGCATTAGGTCGTCCAACGGCTCCTGGAAAACCGTGATCCGGCCCGGCTGGTAGAACACGTCGCGAAATTCAATCCGCCCGTTTCTACAGGACACGTGCGCAGTTGTCGGCGTTTTCGCCCTCATTGTCGAGGTCGCCGTTGCGATCGCACCAACGTAGGTCATCGCGATTGTTTCGTGCTCATCGATGCCCTCGGGGTTAACCAGGCCGACGGTGTCAACCATCTCCGGGTTACCAAGGATCGACTGGATGAAGCTGACCGGATAGACGCCCAGGTCCAGTAGCGCTCCCCCACCCAGCTCGAGTTTTTCCAATCGCTCCACGCCATCCAGCTTTTGGCCGTGCTCCGCGGAAATCGAAACGATGTCGCCAAGCGCCCCCGAACTGAGCAACTCTCGCGCCATCAACTGGTGTGGCAAGAACCGCGACCACATCGCTTCCATTGCGAACAGCCCGGAAACGCGTGCCTCCATGAAAACGTCCTCAGCTTCAGCCGCGTTCAACGTGAAAGATTTTTCGACGAGGACGGGCTTGCCGGCCCTCAACGCTAGGAGCGCCAGGTCATGGTGCGCCGGATGCGGAGTGGCGATGTAGACCGCTTCCACGTCCGGGTCGGCGGCAAGTTCGGCGTAAGATCCGTAGGCTTGCGGAACCGAGTTTCGCTTCGCGAATCGCTGCGCGCGGTCCAGGCTGCGCGACCCTACGGCCACAATATTTCCAGTGGAAAACTTGGGGACCTGATCTGCAAAAGCAGACGCTGCCCAACCGGTTCCCATGATGCCCCACTTCAAAGCGGGCGCACTCATCGGGTCCGGAATGGTGAAGTTAGGCGAGATTTCCAGAATCGCCTCCGGAATCTCAATCGTGGGTGGCTCCATTACGTCCACACCATTCGCCGCGACGTCTGTGTCCACAGACTCAACCGACGAGTTATCCAAGTTCGAAGACGAGTTCATCGCGGCCTCCTGTGCCTACTTCTTTGTAGTCGTCTTAGTGGTCTTCCTAGTCGTTTTCTTTGCTGTCTTTGTGGTCCGCTTCTTAGCGGGTCCCTTTGCGCGCTTTTCAGCCAGTAGCTCGAAAGCGCGTTCTTGAGTTAAGCCTTCAACAGTTTCGGTCTTCGGTACCGAAATGTTCGTGGTTCCATCCGTAATGTATGGACCCCAGCGACCGTCCTTAACGACGACCTTCTTGTTTGAAACCGGGTCAGCGTCAAACTCGCGTAGCGGAGGCTTTGCGGTCCTTCGACCACGCCCCTTCGGCTGCGCCAGCAACTTCAGCGCTTCCTCAGTCGTCAACGTGAAGATCTGCTCCTCCGACTCCAGCGACCTGGAATCCTTACCACGCTTGATGTAGGGCCCGTACCGGCCATTTTGCGCGGTGATAACAACGCCCTCTTCGTCCTTTCCAACTTCGCGCGGAAGGGACAGAAGCTTCAATGCGTCTTCCAAAGTGACCGTCGCCAAATCCATTGATTTGAACAACGAGGCCGTGGCTGGCTTTATTTTCTTCTTGGAACCAGCTTGCTCTTCGTCAGAGATGACCTCCGAAACGTAGGGGCCAAATCGACCGTTCAGAGCGGTGATCTCGCGGCCGTTTTCCGGGTTTACGCCCAGGATCCGACCGTCGTTTTCGGCCTGCTTGAACAGTTCAGCAACCTTTTCAGGAGTCAGCTCATCCGGAGCCACGTCCTCGGGAATATTCGCACGAGTTTCGTCATCGCGTTCCAGGTACGGGCCGTAGCGACCCACGCGCACGGTCACGCCGTTGCCCAAATCTAGGGAGTTCACCGCGCGAGCGTCAATGTCGCCCAGCGATTCGACCTGGTGGCGCAGGCCCTGACCGTCCTCCGACACCTTCGGAGCGTCGTCGCCTTCGCCAAGGTAGAACGACTTCAGCCACGCAACCGAGTCCTGATCGCCCGCAGCGATATGGTCCAGGCCCTGCTCCATCGTTGCCGTGAAGTCGTAGTCCACCAGGTTGCCCAGGTGCTGTTCAAGCAAACGAGTCACAGAAAACGCCAGCCAGGACGGCACCAGCGCCTGCCCGCGCTTTGTCACGTATCCGCGGTCAGTGATCACAGAAATCGTTGCGGCGTACGTGGACGGGCGGCCGATACCGCGATCTTCCAGCGCTTTAACTAGCGAAGCTTCGGTGTAACGCGGCGGCGGAGTCGTGTCGTGCCCCTCGGGCGTCGCATCCAAAACGTTTACCTTGGAGCCTTCCTCCAACTTCGGCAAACGCTGATCCCCGCGCGACTTCTGATCCGCGTAGCGATCATCGTCGCGACTTTCCTCATACGCTGCAAGGAACCCGCGGTGCGTGATGACCGTGCCCGAAACTGAAGCAACGACCTTGTGCTCACCGGATGCGAGCGGACCGACCTCTTCCATTTCGGCCGTTTCCATTCCAATGCGCAACGTGTCCGTCGTTCCCGTGGCGTCAGTCATCTGGGACGCCAGCGTGCGCTTCCAAATCAGATCGTAGAGGGCGAGCTGGGCCGAACTCAGCTGGGTAGCCAGCTGATCTGGTGTGCGGAAGTTATTGCCCGCTGGGCGAATAGCTTCGTGAGCTTCCTGCGCGCCCTTCGCTTTCTTCGCGTAGAAGCGGGGCTTGTCTGGAACTGCGTCTGCACCAAAGAGTTCCCTGGCCTGCTTGCGCGATGCGTTAATGGCCTCGTTTGATAGCGCAGTTGAGTCAGTACGCATGTAGGTGATGTAACCGTTTTCGTACAGGGACTGGGCTGTGCGCATGGTGTCGCGCGCATTCCAACGCAGCTTGCGTCCGGCTTCCTGCTGCAGGGTTGATGTTGTGAACGGGGCTGCCGGGCGACGCTTGTACGGCTTGTGCTCAACCGCTTCAACGTAGGCGCCACCGTCCCCGAGCTTTGCGATTTGCTCAGACAGTTTGCGAGCCGCGTCCTCGTTCAAATGAAGAACTTCGGTTGGCTTCTTTAGGTTTCCGTCATCCTTGAAATCGCGGCCCTGCGCGACGCGCAGACCGTCAACGTGGCTTACGTTCGCGACGAAGGATTCACCGGATTCCAGCTGAACTTCGATGTCCCAGTAGTTCGCGGAAACGTGCGCCATGCGTTCGCGTTCGCGGTCAACGACCAGGCGGGTTGCGACCGACTGCACGCGGCCGGCGGACAGTCCGCGGTTAACTTTGCGCCACAGGACCGGCGAAACTTCGTAGCCGACCAGGCGGTCCAGGATGCGACGGGTTTCTTGGGCGTCAACCAGGCGGTCGTCAATCTCGCGGGTATTTTCCAGCGCTGCGGTTACGGCTTCCTTGGTGATTTCGTTGAAGACCATGCGCTTGACGGGAACCTTAGGCTTCAGGACTTCCAGAAGATGCCAGGCGATGGCCTCACCTTCGCGGTCCTCATCTGTTGCCAGGTAGAGTTCGTCAGCTTCCTTCAGCGCGCGACGCAGCTCGGTGACAGTTTTTTTCTTGTCGGTATTAACGATGTAGTAGGGCTTGAAGTCGTTTTCGATGTCGACCGCGAATCGGCCGAGCGGCCCCTTTTTCTTGTCGGCAGGCAGTTCTGAGGGTTGCGGCAGGTCACGAATATGCCCTATCGACGCCTTGACTGTGAAGTCGGGCCCGAGGTAGTTGGCGATAGTTTTCGCCTTAGCCGGAGACTCCACAATAACGAGTTTCTTACCCGCCACTTTTCCCTCTTCCTTCCGCGGCTTCACACGCGGATTGCGGTTCTTGGTTGGTTAACGAAAGGTTAAATTGTCCGCTTTTCCTACACTTTCGCACACGAGTACGCCTAAAGGCTACTCCCCTAGACACAAATCTCAGATCTACGGGTCGAGTCTTCGCCTTAGCATACCTGCACGAACTAGATGCGCGATCTGATCATACACGCGCGCACTAATCACTGGTCTGTCCTCATCAGTCAGGACGTGCAGAGCCGAAATGATCTGCCCCACTGTTAGTTCCCCGTCGCTGGCTCCCAGGACCGCGGACATGGATGTATTCAATTGTATGCGTCTGCCAAATCCGTCCCCCTGCGTAGCGATTATTACCTGTGGATCGACCTGTCCGGGTTCAAAGTGGCGCTCCTCGCGAACGTCTTCGGCGCGTTCGAAAACGGCTTCGTCGGTGATGGTTGGGTTGGATATTTCGGGGTTGTTGAATAGTTCCGTCATCGTGCGCCCCACGTAATCGCCCGGAGCGGTCGTAGTTGTCACCACTTCTTCAAACACCCTAACAGGGTCCCCGGACATTGATTTGCGAGGGCGTTGCAGGGCGATCACTCCCAGGCCAATGCCGGACACATTTCGTTGCTGGAAGTCGTCGAGCCACAGAGAATAGGCACGCTCGTACTCCTGCGGTGTCATCATCAGGCGCGCCCCGTTGTCACGCATCCACATCTCAATGTACTGAGCCGGATCAAGCTCCTCGCGCTGCACAACCCATGCGTGCAGGCCCGACTCCTCCGCCCACGCCCGCGGATGACCAGCCCAGTCACGATCCTGCCCGATCTCCCAGTTCCCCAACATGAGCGCACGCCCGCCCTCATTCAGATGCACCCCCGCGCCCGTCACGACCTCGCGCACAAGTTCATCACCAGTCCGCCCCGCATCGCGGTATTCCACAACACCACCATCGCGCAGCGAGTTCGGCGTAATCACAAACGGCGGGTTCGAGACAATCAGGTCAAAACGCTCCGAATCCGAATCTCCGGCCGCACGGGCAGTCGCCCCCGCAAGCGGCTCAAACAGCGACCCCAATCGCAAGTCAATGTCGAGTTCGTTCAGCGCGAAATTAAATCTCGCAAACGCGTACGCGCGCTCTGAAAGGTCCGTCGCCACGACCCGATCCGCGTGCGTCGCCGCATACATTGCAAGGATTCCGCACCCCGTTCCCAGATCGAGGGCGGAGCCGACATGATCGCGAGGAGTCATCTCCAGCAACGTCCGAGTCGCTCCCCCAATACCCAGCACGTGATCGCGCGCAGGTGCCTGCCCGGTGAGCCCCTCGCCCAAATCCGACGCGATCCACCACTGGTGCCGAACCCCATTAATTTCAGCCTCATGCGGTTGCAGTTGAACCAGTGCTCGAACAGTTCCGTCGTCGCGAACCTCCCCCAGTCCGAGCAGCTGCAAACCGTCCAACCCGAACTGCGGCAGCGCGCGAGCCACGTCCTCGGAATCAACAACATCCCACAGCACGAAGAGCCGGGTTAACACGGAAAGTATCGACTTATTTTCACGCGCGACCTTCAGCGCGGAAGTGCGTTCATTTCGCAGGAGGGCGCTGCTGGCTTGCTCGCCTAGTAGGGCGTTAACGGAGTCCACATCGAAACTTGCGGAGCGGAGATCTCGACGCAAGGCGTGCATCAAAACAGGGTCGATCCCTAACACATTCACCATTTTTCCAACCACATCATTACGTTATTTCAAGCGATTCGCTGGAGCACTTTCCGCAGAATATAGCGGAAAACTTGACAGATTTGAAAGTCTCTCCCACGCACCCTTAGGATATGTCGATTTCGAGATATTCATCTCCTTATAATGCAACGAGCGCGTTGTTTGGGTATGTTGAAAGTGTAGCGACAACACAAAACGTTGTTTTCGCATTAGAAGTAAAGACACCGAACACATACAGGAGTGACCATGGCTGTCTACACTTTGCCGGAACTTGATTACGATTACGCAGCACTCGAGCCGCACATCTCGGCCCAGATCATGGAGCTGCACCACAGCAAGCACCACAACACCTACGTTGGTGGCGCAAACGCCGCGCTTGAAAAGCTAGAGGAAGCACGCGATAAGGGCGACCTTGCCGCAATCAACCTCTACGAGAAGAACCTTGCTTTCAACCTCGGTGGCCACTCGAACCACTCCGTCTTCTGGAAGAACATGACTCCGGAAGGTCAGGGTCGTCCTGAGGGCGAGCTTGCAGCCGCAATCGATGAGTACTTCGGTTCCTTCGAGAAGTTCCAGGCACAGTTCACCGCTGTTGCAACTGGTATCCAGGGATCCGGCTGGGCAATCCTTGCTTACGACACGATCTCAGACCGTCTCGTAACCTTCCAGCTCTTCGACCAGCAGGGCAACGTCCCGGTTGGTGTTGTACCCCTACTCATGCTGGACATGTGGGAGCACGCCTTCTACCTTGACTACAAGAACGTCAAGGGCGACTACGTCAAGGCCTGGTGGAACGTTGTCAACTGGGATGACGTCGCCAAGCGCTTCGACACCGCTCGCGAGAAGTTCGGCGACCTGCTTGTTGCCAAGAACTAAGTTTTCTAACCGCGCCTAACGCTTAGCGTTTCGCGTAGTTCAGACAGTAGGAAGCCCGCACCGATTCGGTGCGGGCTTCCTTTTTGGTGGGCTGCCTCATCTGCCTCGTGTACCAAAGCCCACCAAAACTTGAGGGTTACTCGATGGTCGCAAGCGCTTCCACCGGAGGAACCTTAGCGGCGCTACGGGCCGGCAGTATCGACGCAAGCAGTGCGGCGCCGATCGCGACTGCGGCAGCCGCAATCACCTGACCCCACGGGATCGCAATCACGCGGTTCACGTCCGTCCCAAACGGCATTGCTTCAACGCCGAGGATGCCGAACCCAATACCCAGGCCTACACCGATCGCGACTGATAGGCCACCGATCAGCACGGTTTCCCAGGTGATCATGGCGCGAATGTTTCCGCGCGTCATACCCAGGGCTCGCAGCAGACCGTTTTCGCGGCGGCGTTCCACAACCGACAGTGCCAGCGTGTTAGCCACACCAACCAGTGCCACTACAACCGAAACGCCGAGCATCACAATCGTTGCGATGAGCATGCTCTTGATTGTCGTCATCATAAGGGCGCGTTCTTGCGCGGATCCTCCAACGACGGCATCGGTGACTGCGGAGCGGATGTCAGTGATCGTCTCCGCAACCTTGGCCATCCCCAGGTCAGCGGTAACCCGAATGTAGAGCATGGAGGTGTCTACGGCCTCATCTCCAAGAGCGTCTCGCATAGCCTTGTAATCCTGCGGAGCCAGGGTCAAAGCCTCGGTGCGCGCTACCTTCGTGTCGAACTTGAACGACTGACCATTAGCGTTGAACTCCATGGTCTTAACGTCTTTGTCCCACATCCAGGAGTTGACGTCAATCGTTCCAGTCTTAGGAGCCATCATTGGGGAGTGTGCAACCCCGGACAGTTCCCTGCCCTCAAAGACCGTCGTAGGCTCGCCCTCGTTTTCGAAAATGAATCCCGGGACTTCGATGACCTGTTCGATGTTCGGAACGTTCTTGACCTTCTGAACTTCGTCAAGGGTGAGTTCGCGCGGTTCTCCCACCTGGACGGTGAGGTCGATTGGGCGCTTTTGGTCGATTTCAGTTGTGATGGTTGTCTGCATGGACTGCGCGCCAACCATCATCATGACCACCAGGGTCAATCCGAGGATCAGCGCAGTACCGGTCGCGCCGGTGCGGGCTGGGTTGCGCCACGTGTTCTCGCCGGCGACCTGCATGGTGATCGACTTGCGGCCCAGCAGCGCGCCAACTCCGCGGGTGATGTGGGGAAGCAGCCACGTCATGAGGATCAAGATTCCGAAGAAACTGATCATGCCGCCAAGGAAGGCGAGGCCGAACTGCTGACTTTCGGCTCCGAAGCCCTTGCTAAGAATGGTGACCGCCAGGACCGCGACACCGATCGTCGTAACAACCGCGCCGGTAACAAGGCGGGTGGTGCGACGCTTCTGCGCTAGCTGCTGGCTTTCAACCGGCTGCAGGGCAACCATCGGTGACAGTCGGGACGCGCGCAATGCTGGACGCAGGCCCGCTGCCAGGGTGATGATGATGCCAGAGATAATCGTGGCAACGTAACCCCACCACGGAATCGCCTTCAGCGCGCTCGCAAAGGTCGGTGCCAGGTCCGTGTTCTTGTTAACCAGCACTGCAACTATCGAACCAAGGATGATTCCAAGTACTGAGGAGATTAGCCCGACCATCAGGTTTTCGCGGAGCATGAGCCTGCGAATCTGGTTGGAATCCGCGCCAATGGAGCGAAGCAGTGCGAGTTCGCGTTGACGTTGCGCAAGCATGACCTGGAACGTCGTTGAGATAACGATGATCGCGGTGATCGCTGCGATACCGGGGAATACGAGGACAACCACGAGCATGCTTGCCAGCGCAGCCGAGACGTCCTTCATCATCGACTGTACGTATTCCCTGTTTGTCTTAACAGAATCTTTAATATCAAACTTGCTGACCACACTATCTACGTGAGCGGCGGCCTTCTCATCATTCATCTTCTTCGCCGTAAAGAGGATGGAGGATGGCTGCGCATCCGGGAACATTTCCGTCATCTTCCCAGAAGCAACGTAGGTTGCGGGCATGCTCAGGCCGTTTGGGGTCTTTGAGATACCAACGATTTTGAAGGGTCGGCGATCGACGTTAGTGCCGTCCTCAGAGTATTCGTCTTGATAGACGGTGTCGCCAACGTCTACAGACAGAGTTGCCGCGTCCGTTTCAGTAAGCGTGATTTCGCCTGCTTTTTGGGGCAGTTTTCCTTTGACGAGGTCGACTTGGCCGAACGGTTCGGGTCTTGCCTCGTCGAAACGCACAACTGTTGCGGTGTTGCCGTTGCCTGATTTTTCAGGCGTCAGCATAGTCCACACACCGGTGTAGATAGGTTGTACTGCATCAAGCTCCGGGTCGTCGCGGAGCGCTTGCAGAACCCTGGTTGGCTTGTCGTCCGTGTCGCTATCCACGGGGAGATTTGTGACGACGCCCTGCGCGCCGTCTACTTCCGCGGCGACGGACTGTTTCATGGAGTACGCAAAGCCCCCGGCAACGCCGAAGCACAGCATGATGAACGTGGTTGCAAGCATGATCGCAACCGCGGTTGCCGTGTAGCGTTTGCCGTGTGCTTTCAGGTTTGCTGAAAGTAGGCCTTTCATCGGGTCACCTCAGCAATCTTGTCAACGCTGGGCTTGTACAGGTCGTCTACGATCTTGCCGTCACGCACGATCAGCGTGCGGTCCGCAATCGCGGCCGCGTCAATGTCGTGGGTAACCATAATTACCGTTTGGCCCAGTTGGTCAACGGCGTCGCGTAGCAGGGTTAGTACTTCAGATGACGAGGTCGAGTCTAGGTTTCCGGTTGGCTCGTCAGCTACCAGAACAGCCGGCCTGGAAACTAGCGCGCGAGCAACGGCTACGCGTTGCTGCTGACCACCGGAAAGCTCGTGCGGCTTGTGGTTTAGACGCTGCTTGAGCTGCAGGGCAGTCACGATCTGATCCATCCACTTGTCGTCCACCTTGCCGCCCGCTAGGCGGGTGGGAAGCTTGATGTTTGCTTCCGCGTCAATCGTGGGGACGAGGTTGAAGGATTGGAAAACAAATCCAATGTTGTCGCGTCGGAAGTGGGTCAGTTTCTTGTCAGAAAGACTCGTGATTTCCTGCCTGGCTACGCTGATTACTCCGTGAGTTACGGAATCAAGTCCCGCCAGTGCGTGGAGCAGGGTGGATTTTCCAGAACCGGAGGGCCCCATGATTGACGTGAACTGGCCTTCATAAATGTCCAAGTCCACGTTATTTAGTGCAACCACGCGAGTGGCATCATCGCCGCCATAAATTTTTGTTACACCGCGAAGCTGAACAATTGGTAGCGGCGTGTTTGAAGCATGTCGAGGCGCGTTTTGGTTTACCTGCGCCTGACCGTTTTGTGCTTGATGGGGCATGACGAGTCCTCTCAATCATTTACAGGATCTTGAATGTCGGAATTAACGCTACGGATTGAGAGAAATAAAAGATATGGGGTGAAGCCCTGAATTTTCCCTGAGTGACCCCCTAATCTGAGAAGTTTTTGAAAGTCAGGGGAAAAATCAGGGTGTTACCCTATTCATTTTTTGGGCATTAATCGAGATTATGGAAGTGTCGAAAAACAACCACTACAAGGAGGCACACCATGCATCCTCGCCTATACCGTTCCCGTAATGACCGCTACGTCGCAGGCGTTTGCGGAGGCCTTGCACAAACCTACGGCTGGGATCCCACAATCGTCCGCATCATCGCTTTGCTACTGGTGCTTAGCGCAGGATCAGGCCTACTGGTCTACTTGATTCTGTGGCTAGTCATCCCACTCGAGGGCGAATAAAGCTAACTGTATTCCTTAACCGCACGAAGCTTTGCTCACCTCGCATCTAACCTTTCCTTTCCATAATCCAAAACCTTGAGCGCTTGGTCATCTGAAACGACCAGGCGCTCAAACTTGTTCATAGCCCTTGAATCCTCGGCGTCCCGTCTAGGATTGTTTGTATAAAGTGAGAACCCCTAGGCCTCTGGCATACCGACCTGTACTTTCGGTTTGGCTAGATAATAGGGAGCAGATCCATTCCCACGACCGTAACTGAACGAAGGTGGCTGACCATGTCTAGGGACCGTGTCCAAAGCGCCATCACCAAAATTCTTGACGCCATAGTTTCAAACAAGTTCAAAGTCGGTGAGGCCCTACCGCCTGAAAATGAGCTTGCAGAGTGGCTTGAAGTTGCGCGTCCAACCATGCGCGAGGCCGTGCGAACTCTCACTGAGCGTGGCGTCCTAAACGTGGTGCACGGACGGGGAACGTTTGTGGTTTCTCCTTTGGAATGGACAGATTTAGGGTCGATCATCTGGTGGATTTCACAGACTTCGTCACCCCGCGAGCTTGGAATGTACCTGTCAGAAGTTCGGCGAATGATTGAAGTTGGCGCGTGCGGTTTGGCTGCGCAGCGACGCGATGACGCCGACATTGAGCGCCTACACAAGACTTTCGCCGCCTACGACGAAGCAGTCGATGCCGGCGACATGGAAGCCGCCACCCAGGCTGACCTGGAGTTTCACCAGGCGATTCTTAGTGCGTCCAAGAACCCTTTCCTAGCTTCAGTGATGGCTCCACTATCCACAGCAATGCACGACTCGCGCCTGCAAACAACGTCAATACCGGAAATCCGTGCGCGAGCGCGTAAATTCCACGCGCAACTTATTGATGCGATTGAACAGTCGGATGCTCAAAGAGCCAAAGACACCATGCGCGCACACATGACCCAAACGCGCGACGACATCAAGAAGTACATCACAGAGTAGACTCCGATACTCCCCATAAACACCGACGCAAGTAAGCCCTCATACCTACACGCTCACAAAAGACCCGACCCCCCATAAACACCGACGCAAGATAACCCGATGCAAAAGTGCGTAGTGACGCGGCTAAGTCGGGGTCGCCACGCCTAAACGAGTTCCTAACTTAGGAACAATCAGAAATACAGAAAACCCTTGACAGCAATCCCGTGCACCCATATGCTTAACTTGTCCTTAGACCTCTGAGGTCTAAGGACAACATTAGCTTTCAACAAAGGAGTTGGTTGCATGGCTAAGTCACTATCTGATCTGCTTGCGGGTCACGCTGAGCCAGTTGAAATTGATGCAAAAGAAGTCCGTGATGCTAATTTGCAGGCGTCCGCACCGATCCTGGTCGTCCTCGACGATGATCCAACGGGAACGCAGTCGGTAGCAGACCTACCTGTTTTAACGGCTTGGGACACCGAGGACCTGGAGTGGGGTTTCCAGACCGGCAAGCCCGCCATTTACGTAATGACGAACTCGCGGTCCCTTTCCGCTGATGATGCGGCAAAGATAAACCGCGAAGTTGTCGAATCCGCATATAGGGCAGCAAAGAAGTTTGACGGGGTCAACATCAGCTTCGTTTCGCGCTCCGATTCAACGTTGCGTGGCCACTTCCCTCTTGAACCAAACGTACTCGCAGACGCTATCAAGGAAGAAACCGGCGCGGACGTTGACGGCATTGTCGTAATCCCAGCATTCGCTGACGCAGGCAGGATCACGGTCGACGGCATCCATTACGCCGGTTCAGAAGCTGACGGCTTCACACCTGTTGGCGAAACCGAGTTTGCCAAAGACGCGACCTTTGGCTTCAAATCCTCCGACCTGTCTGAATGGATCGAAGAAAAGACTGAGGGCGCGGTTAAGGCTGACCAAGTTATTTCGATTGATCTGACCGAGCTTCGCACGGATCTTGAAGCAGTTGTCGAAAAGTTGCGCAGTGCGACCAACAGACAGCCCATTATCTGTGATTCCGTGACAGAAGATGACCTCCGGATTCTTGCACTTGCCCTCAATAAGGCTGAAGAGGCCGGCTCGAAGTTCCTCTACCGGGTTGGCCCTCCATTTGTTAGGGCTCGAATCGGGCAGGATCCAAAGGCTCCTCTAAACACTGACGAGATTGAAAAGTCCAGGCAGGGTCGCGAAACCGTTAAGGGCGGACTCATCGTCATTGGAAGCCACGTGGACCTCACGACGCGCCAGCTGAACAATCTGCGCGACAACCTCAAACTCGCGGAATACGAGATCGACGTCCAGAAGATCCTCGATGACGAAACCAGGGATTCCCACATTTCCGAAATCGTTGAGAACGCCGTTTCCGGTCTCGCTAACGACCACGTCGTTATCCGGACGTCTCGCAAACTGGTGCGGGGGCACGACGGCGCTTCTTCACTCGAAATTTCGCGCCGAGTTTCCGCCGCCGTTGTCGACGTCGTCCGCGGAATCGTCGGGCAGGTCACGCCTCGATTCGTGATTGCCAAGGGCGGAATTACGTCAAGCGATGTTGCTTCCAAGGGCCTTGGCATCAGGCGCGCAACCGTGATTGGCCCCATGCTTCCCGGCATTGTCTCGCTGTGGAGTGGTGAAAACGAACCCGCCCGCGGCATCCCCTACATCGTGTTCGCAGGAAACGTGGGCGATGAAACCTCACTGACTGCGGTTGCCAAGAAACTTTCCAACTAACTCTTTAAGGATCAAAGGAGATCAACATGTCGAAAAAGATTGCCGTCCTCGGACTCGGAGCGATGGGCCTACCTATCGCCACTAACCTAAGCAAAGACTTTGAAGTTACCGGATTCGATCCCGTCGACGAGAGGGCGAAGCTCGCATCCGATGCGGGTATTCAAGCCGAGCCCAGCGCACGAAAGGCCGCCGAGGGCGCAGATTTTGTTGTACTGGCAGTCCGCAACCAGGAACAGCTAGACACTGCCCTATACGGCGAGGACGGAGTTGTGGAAGTCCTTGAGGAGGGCGCCACCATCATCTTGACCTCCACCGTTGGCGTTGAGGTAGCAGCAAATGCAGAAGCTCCTCTGAAGGAGAAGGGACTCGGCCTCGTCGATGCACCTGTGTCCGGTGGACCGGTTCGCGCTGGTGAAGGTGACCTGCTGGTTGTGGTTGGCGCACTGCCTGAGGTGTACGAGCGAGCGCTCCCGGTGCTTGAGGCCATGGCAGGCACCCTGGTAAATGTTGGCGATTCAGCCGGCAAGGGACAGGCCATGAAGACCGTCAATCAGCTACTGTGTGGCGTTCACATTGCGGCGGCTGGTGAGGCGCTTGCTTTGGCTCGGAAGCTTGAGCTTGATGTTCCCCAGGCACTGCGCGCCCTAATGTCTGGCGCTGCGGCTTCGTTCATGCTTGGCGACCGTGGTGAGCGCATGCTTCGTGCCTACGACGATGAGGACGTGGAGGTCAAGTCTCGCCTCGACATTTTCGTCAAGGACATGGGGATCGTTACTGACGCAGCTAAGGCCGTAGGTCTGGCCGTTCCAGTTGCGGCAGCTGCACAGCAGGAATACCTCATTGGTGTAGCGCAGGGCATGGCCGCTAAGGATGATTCCTCTGTGATTCGCGTAGTCGCTCCGGAGGCCTAACATGTCGGCCGGAATGCTCTTATTTATTGCCGCGATTGCGGTTGCAGTTCTTCTTTTCCTTGTTATCAAGGTGAAGATGTCTGCGTTTGTGGGCCTGCTCCTGGTTGCACTGGGAACCGCATTAGCGACGGGCGTCCCCATCGGCGAAGTTGTTCCAACGATGGTCGAGGGCATGGGTAAGACCCTCGGAAACGTGATGATCATCGTCGGTTTGGGCGCAATGCTGGGCAAGGTCATTGAAGAAGCTGGTGGCGCGGAATCACTGGCAACCTACTTCACTCAGAAACTTGGAACTACCCGCGTGATTGGTGCGGTAACTATTGCCGCGTTCATCCTTGGTATTCCAGTGTTCTTTGACGTTGGATTCATCATCCTGGCGCCGATCGTGTTCGGATTTGCAAAGGTCGCGAACATCAATCCTTTGAAGATCGGCCTGCCCGTGGGTGCCGTCATGCTAACGGTCCACGTTGCTGTTCCGCCCCATCCGGGCCCAGTTGCCGCGGCAGAAATCCTGGGAGTAGATCCCGGCCGAATGATCATGGTGGCACTGCCAATCACAGCAATCACCGGCCTGATCGGATTCTACGCAGCCAAGCTCATCAAGACTGACAAGATCAAGATGGGTCCAAGCCCCGCAACGGAGTTCCTGGACCGCGAGGTAGTGAGTGGAGGAACTGGTACTTCCGTAGCTGAGAAGATCAAGGCTCCCAGCGCATTGACTGTTACCGCGTTGATCCTACTTCCAATCATCCAGATCATGATTGGCACTGTGGGAACGATGCAGACAGAAGCTGAGAGTCGAGCCCACGACATCTTCTCGTTTGTCGGAGCCTCCGCCTTCGCCCTGCTGGTTGCTGTCATAGTTGCCTACTTGGTGATCGGCCACCAGCAGAAGTGGAGCCTGGAAAAGCGTGGCTCCGTCCTCGATTCTGCACTGCCTGCAGTTGCTGTAATCGTCTTCGTGACTGGCGCAGGTGGTGTCTTTGCGAACGTCCTGGTTAAGTCCGGAATTGGTGATGCACTTGCTGACGCGCTGGTCGCCACGCACATTCCAATCATCGTGATGGGATACGTGATCGCCCTGGCACTGCGCGCATCGCAGGGTTCCGCAACCGTTGCGATTCTGACTTCGGCCGGTCTGCTCGCGGCACCGATCACGGCTGCTGGCTACACGCCGCTGCAGTCCACGTTGGTAACGGTTGCCATGTGCTTTGGTGGTCTGGGGCTGTCCCACATTAACGACTCGGGGTTCTGGATCGTCACGAAGTACCTTGGTCTAACTGTGAAGGACGGCATCAAGAGCTGGACCGTTCTAACAACGATCTTCAGCCTGGTCGGCTTCCTTCTAACCACGGGAGTATTCCTGATCGTTAGCTAGCGTGAAGTGGCTGGTCACGGCAGTTACAAGCTGGGCTCCAAGACTCAGAGCCACGAACAAACCACGAGTTTTGAAGCCAGCGCAATAACAAGTTGAGGCTCCCAACCCGCTATGGGTTGGGAGCCTCAACTTCACTTTACGTGCTTAGATTGAATCCAAACTAGCCGTGGCCAGGGGTCGGATGAAATCCAAACCAGACCGCAGCCGGGCGTTTGGATCGAACTCAAACCAGGCCTCAACCGGGCGTTTGGATCGAACTCAAACCAGGCCGCGGCCGCCAGAAGTTTAGATCGCGGTCGGTTCGATCTTCCAGACTTCTTCGGCGTAGTCGCGGATCGTGCGGTCTGAGGAGAAGCGCCCGGATTCGGTGATGTTCTTCCAGGTCATCTTCGCCCAGTTGCGACGGTCAGCGTAATCTTCAGCCATCTGGTCGCGGACCTTGCGGTAGTCCTCGAAGTCGCCGAGCAGGTAGTACATGTCTGCCGGCTCGTGTCCGTTCGAGTTCAGTAGTGACCAGCGCAGGTCGTGGAACATGCCCGTTCCGCCATCGTCCAAGGTGCCGTCAGTGAAGGCGTCGAGGACGCGGCGTAGGCCAGGAACGGTCTCGTACTGGTGGCGCGGGTCGTAACCCTTGCGAAGCTCGGGGAGCTCCTCTTCACGAGCACCGAAGATGTAAGCGTTGTCGTAGCCAACAGAGTCAACAATCTCAACGTTTGCGCCGTCGAGCGTGCCCAGGGTTAGCGCACCGTTCATCATGAACTTCATGTTCGAAGTACCGGATGCTTCCTTACCTGCAGTTGAAATCTGTTCAGAAACATCTGTAGCAGGAATGATCTTCTCAGCCGGGGAAACGTTGTAGTTTTCAACGAACACGACCTTGATGATCTTGTTTACGTCCTCGTCGTTATTGACTAGACGACCGACTTCGTTGATCAGCTTGATGATTGCCTTTGCGCGGACGTATCCCGGGGCTGCCTTAGCGCCGAAAATGAAGACGCGCGGCGGGATGTCGGCCTTCGGGTTGTCCTTGATGCGGAAGTACAGATCCAGCACGTACATGATGTTTAGGAGCTGGCGCTTGTACTCGTGCAGACGCTTGATCTGGACGTCGAAGATGGCGTCCGGATCGATCTCGATGCCCTGACGATCCTTGATCCAGTTAGCGAAATCAACTTTGTTGGCGTGCTTGATTTCGTTTAGACGATCGTAGATGTCGTCGTTTCCAGCGTCTACGTATTCCTTCAGGATGTCGAGGTCGCGAACCCATTCGTCGGAACCTGTGACCTCAGTTAGCAGGCTGGCAAGGCGCGGGTTGCACTGGTTCAGCCAACGACGAGGCGTAACACCATTCGTCTTGTTGTTGAACTTCTCTGGCCAGATCTCGTGCCACTCGCCCAGAGTTTCACGCTTGATGATCTCGGTGTGCAGGGCGGCAACGCCGTTGATTGAGTATGCGGCGTAGCAGGCGATCCAAGCCATGTGGACCAGGCCGTTGGAGACCGGCGCCATGTAGTTGATGCGGCCGCTATCCAGACCCTTTTCTTCCATTTCAGAGCGGAAGCGACGGTCAATTTCCCAAACGATTTCCATTACGCGCGGGAATAGGCGGTCGAAGATTGAGATTTCCCAGGTTTCCAGGGCTTCAGCCAGAACGGTGTGGTTCGTGTAGGCGAAGGTCTTGGTGACAATGTCCCAAGCTTCTTCCCAACCCAGACCGTTTTCGTCCATGAGTAGGCGCATGAGTTCCGGAATAGCCAGAACCGGGTGGGTGTCGTTCAGCTGTACGGAGTTGTACTCCGCAAACGTTGAAATATCACCGTGAACTTCAACGTGGTTCTTCACGATCTTCTGCAGGGATGCGGAAACGAAGAAGTACTGCTGGCGAACGCGCAGGACCTTACCTTCGTAGGTCGTGTCGTTCGGGTACAGAACACGGGAGATGTCGTTGGTGCGTTCGCGATCAACGATCGCGTCAGTGAAGCGCTGAGAGTTGAAGGCGTCGTAGTCGAACTCTTCGATCGGCTCGGCCTTCCACAGGCGCAGAGTTCCGACGTTGTCCGTGCCGTAGCCGGTGATCGGCATGTCGTAAGGAATAGCGCGAACCTGCAGGTCACCGTAGGTGACGCGAAGCTGCTCTTCCTCACGGCGGATTACTAGCGGGTAGCCTTCCTCCATCCAGGAGTCAGGGTGCTCAGTCTGGAATCCGTTGTCGAAAATCTGCTTGAACAGGCCGTAGCGGTAGAGGATTCCGTAGCCAACTGCAGGCAGGTCCTGCGTTGCACAGGAGTCAAGAAAGCAGGCAGCTAGGCGTCCGAGGCCACCGTTACCGAGAGCGGCATCCGGTTCCTGTTCGAGGACGTTGCTGAGGTCCTGTCCGAAAGATTCTGCGATCTCTTTGGCTTCATCAACGAGTCCGAGGTTTAGGAGGTTGTTGAGGAGCGCGCGGCCCATCAGGAATTCGGCGGAGAAGTAATGCTGGCGTCGTCCGTGGCGGTACTTTTCTGAAGTTGCGTGCCAGTTGTCAGCAATCTGGTCAACCACTGAAGCGGAGAGGCCCTGCCAGAACTCCATAGGTGTTGAAGTTGCGGGAGGGCGGCCCGAGACAGCGCGAACCTGTCCAGCTGATCCGCTCTTGAAGTCGTGGGTCATGAACAATCCTTCCAAAGTGAACAGACTCGCCGAACCGAAATGTTCAAGCGAGCTTGTATATCGTGGCTAGTTTATCGAAATGTCGCCCATTGCTCGAATCCGAGCCCCCTAATGGGGCCGGTTTGCACCGAAAAGCTACCTGTTAGCTACTTACCGGTCACAATTCAGCTACCAGCGCATAGTTTCGCGTTTTCGCAGGCCAGATTGCCGCGCGAATTTCCGCCCTCGAGAATCAAAATTTTGGTTCCCAAGTGCGTTATTCCCGATTTGTAAGAACGTTTATTTCTTGTTTTCAGGCAACGCGCCTTTTCGGGAACGCGTTTCCTGGTTTGTAAAATCGCGGATTTATTGATTTACGAGGACGTGGCTGGGGTGGAGTGATTTTGGATGACGATCTCGTAGTCGCCGCCTTCTGCTTCCCAGTCTTGTCCGTTCCAGTATTCGATGAAACGGCGTGGGATATCCAAGGTGACTTGTTTGGTCTCCCCGGGTTCGGCGTAGACGGGCGCGTAGGCGACGAGCCAGCGCTGCGGGCGCACGATTTCTGAATCGAGTTTGTCCATGTAAACCTGCACGACGGTCTTGCCCGGCCGGTCGCCCGTGTTGGTGACGGGCACGGTGACCGAGTTCAACGTTTCGTATGGATTGCCGTGGATGTCTTCGGGTTCGTCGACCTCAGGTTCAGCGACCGTTGCGTCGCCGTATTCCCAGGTGGTGTAGCCCTCCCCGAAACCGAACGGAAACAGTGGCTTCACGCCCTGCTTGGCGTATGCGCGGTAGCCGATGAAGACGCCCTCGTCGTATCGGACGATGCCGTCTTCGGGCACGTTTTGCGGGGCGATTACCGCGCCCGGCGCCGGCCAAGTGGTTGGCATGCGGCCGCCCGGTTCAGCGTCGCCGGATAGTACGTCTGCGATTGCGTTACCCATTTCTTGGCCGGGGAACCACACGAGCATGACCGCAGCCACGTCCTCGAACCACGGCATTAAAACGGGCGCGCCGGCGTTGACTAGGACGATGGTTTTGTCGTTGACTTCGGCGACGCGGCGGACCAGTTCGTCTTGGCGGCCGGGTAGGTCGAGGTCCGTGCGGTCGAAGCCTTCGGATTCGACCTCTTCGGTGGTGCCGACGATGACGACGGCGACTTCGGAGTTGCGGGCGGTTTCGACGGCGCGTTCGATTTCTGTTTCTGGGTCGCCAAATGGTTCACCGATGTTGAGTTGGAAGCCCCAGTAGGGGTTGCCGATCTCGTCGGGGCGGCTAGAAATGAAGGAAAAGTCGATGTCGATGGATTCGCCTGCCTGCAGTTCCACTTCGGTGACGTGTTGCGGAGGGGTCATCAGGACCTCGACGAAATCTTCGTCGCCAGACATCTGCGAGTCCACACTGATCTTCGTTTCGCCATCCACATCCAGGCGGATTCGGCCGGCAGCAGACATGCCGATGCGGTAGTTTCCGGCTTCGTCGGCGACGATCGTTGTGCGTCCGCGGATTTCGGCAACGTCTTCGGGTTTGAAGTCGGGACCAAAGCCGTTTACCCAGTTGAACTGGGCGACGCGGTGGTGGCGCGTATCCAAAATTTCGCCGTTTGTTCCAATGAATTCGAGGACGATGCCGGGCTTGCCATCAACCTGATTGAACTGTCCGTGCGCGACCGGTACGCGATCGGTGGCGAGGACGCCGGGCGCGTAGGAGACCTCTGCGGCAGAGAAACGGTTGCGGATTGCCTCGAGCGGGTGGGACACGCGATCAGGGAAAACGGATGCGGAACCGCCGCCCTGCGCGCGACCAGCCCGCGCGTTTGGTCCGAGCACCGCGATCGACTTAACAGAATCCGCGAGCGGCAAGACATCCCTATTGCGCACGAGCACAAACGATTCAGTTGCCAGGCGGCGCAGGAATGAGCGCGTTTCTTCGTCCAGCGTCCAGTCGGTTACGGACTCGTCGGTATGCGCCGCCTGTTCGGGTGCGTTGTCAGCATCGCCCTCGTCACCAAATCGCAAGGCGCCCACACGCAAAGCCAGCGTGAGGTATCGAAGGACGGCGACGTCGATGGTTTCTTCGGTGACTTCGCCGGATTCGACGGCGGCCCGCATGTCGTCCCACGGCGTTTTCGGGCCGGGCATCGCCAGGTCAAGGCCGGCGTTGATTGACGCGGTTGAACGGGTCGCGCCCCAGTCGGACATGACGAGGGCGTGGGTGCCCCACTCGTCGCGGAGGAGTTCCTCCTGGAGCGGAGATTCCGTCATGAACACGCCGTTTACCTGGTTGTACGAGGACATGTAGGTCCACGGCCCGACGGTTTCTTCCACCTGTTCGAACGGCGCAAAGTAGAGTTCACGCAGCGCGCGTTCGTCGATGATGTTGTTCACGGTTAGGCGGTCGGTTTCCTGATCGTTTGCGACGAAATGCTTCAGACAGGCGGCCTTGCCGCCGTCCTGGATTCCGCGGACGTAGCTGGCTGCGATCCCGCCGGTTAGGACCGGATCTTCCGAAAAGCATTCAAAGTGTCGGCCGCCCAGCGGCGTGCGATGCAAGTTGATCGTCGGTGCGAGGATGACGTCGACGCCCTTCTTGCCGGCCTCCCGCGCCAGCAGGTTGCCGACCTGCTCCATTAGGTCGTCATTCCACGTTGCCGCCAACCCCGTCGGCGAAGGCGTATTCGCCGAAGACTTCCGGTCATCCCAATCCGTCCCGCGCACTCCGACAGGCCCATCGGACGTGACGATCGAGCGCAACCCAATCCGCTCAATCCCCGCAACCGACCAGTTATCTTGGCCCGAAAGTAGCGAAATCTTTTCCTCAAGCGTCAGTTCTTGAACGAGGTCCATCAAACGGTATGCGTCAGTCATATGCTTCCTTCAGCGCTGAATCGGATCAGTGGCGGCAGCATGCCGTGTTTCCAAATATAGCGCGAAGGGCACGTCCTCTTGAATGAAAATATTCAGGAGGACGTGCCCAGTTTGGCCGAAGGCACTGGAATGCAAGGAGCTATCGGATTTTAGAAGTCATCATGTTTCGCGCGGTTGGCTTCGATGTCGGCTTCGGTTTCCGCCCACGGGTCGACGACAACGCGGATCGGGTTTCCTTCCTTGGTTTCCACGATCTCGATGCCGCGCTTGATGTCTTTCAGCGGAATGATCTTGGAAACTGACTTCGAAAGGTCCAGGCGGCCAGCCTTGATCAGTTCAGCCAGTAGGTAGATATCGACGGCTTTGTAACCCAGGTGGCCAATGGCTTCTTTACCCTGGAGGCCGAAGTTGAGGATCGGACCACCATCAATGTCCTGCCCAGATAGGCCAACAAGCACTGCACGACCGTGGAAATCTAGGGACTCAATGGCCTGGCGGAACGTTGCTTGGATACCGACGGCGTCGAAAGCAACGTCAATCATGCGGCCACCCGTTGCTTCCCGGAGTTTCTTCATCAAATCCGGTTCGTTCGAGTGAAAAACGTAGTCAGCGCCGAGTTCTTTAGCGCGCTTAAGAACGTCCTCGTTTACGTCCAAACCGATTACGGGGACAGCGCCGGCAAGTTTCGCTATTTGCACGATGTGCGTGCCGATACCGCCAAGGCCCCACACGGCAACTGCGTTGCCGATGGAGACTCTGCCGGTGCGCTTCACAGCTCCAAACGGTGTTGCGACAGCGTCGGCAAGGATTGCTGCCTGTTCCATTGGAACTCCGTCGGGAATGCGGGTCATACCGGCCGCGGGAACTACAACGTACTGGGCCCAAGCGCCGTCGTATGCGAACGCCATGAGGCGCATGTCTTGACAGTTAGCGAAGTTGCCTCGGCGGCATTCGCGGCACACACCGCAGGGTTTGCCGGACACGGGGATGACCTTGTCTCCGACCTCCCAGGCTGTTACGCCGGGGCCGAGTTCAACAATTTCGCCAGAGCACTCGTGGCCCTGCGTGACCACGGGCAGTTGGGGTGGGAAGTTCCCATCAATCAACGAAAGATCCGAGTGGCAAATGCCGCAGTAGGCGACTTTCAGCAGGACCTCGCCAGGTCCTGGTTCGGGGATCGGCACTTCCTCAACAGTTATTTCTTTCGTATCGGTGTATAGGCGTTGGGCGAGCATTGTGCCTTGCACGATCTACTTCCAATCTGGGGCGTTAAGCCTCTGCTAGTGGTTTGGATCCGCCACCAGTCCTCCGCCATAACGCCACACTGCGCTGTGCGGTCGAACCCAGTAGCTGGAACATATTTCCCACCATACGCCTGTAAAAATAATCAGCGACTTCTTTTAGGGGCAAATTTTGACGACACCGAACGATTGGCGGACCGACGTCGTGAGACATCGCGGCTCACGGTGGCAAAACTCCTGAGACATCAAGGCACGAAACCGGCTAAATGGCGCACAACTTCTCGGCACGAGCCGGGGCTACCGGACAAATGACACGAGATATCAACACCCAAAAACACGAAAAATCCCGCGACATACTCCTATCATATGTCGCGGGACGTCACAACGCGGTAGCGGTGGGATTTGAACCCACGGTGGCTATGAACCACACGGCATTTCGAGTGCCGCACCTTCGGCCGCTCGGACACGCTACCTTAGGTGAACTTTCGTTCAGCTATACATGTTACATGGTCCGCCTAGTAGAGAAAAACCCGCGTAGCTGAATCTCACACTCCGTCTTCAACACGTTGGGGACAACCTCCACTTGGTGGTTGAGTCGAGAGTCCCTCACAACGTCACGAACCGACCCGGCAGCACCGGCCTTTGGATCCCAGGCCCCCATCACCAGGCGCCTCACCCGCGAGTTCACAATCGCACCCGCACACATCGTGCACGGCTCCAAAGTTACGACCAGTGTTAGGTCGTCTAGCCTCCACGTTCCCTTCTTCTTCGCGGCCTCTCGCAGTGCCATGATTTCCGCGTGGCCGGTTGGGTCGGCGTTGGCTTCTCGCGTGTTCCAACCTTCACCAAGGATGGTGCCCCACTCATCGATCACTACTGCGCCGACCGGCACATCTCCGCCCTCGCGCGCACGATTCGCCAAGAATAGGGCGCGCCCCATCGCGTGTTCGTAGATTTCCCGCTTATCGGTTGGGCTGGGAACCGGCCTGCTATCCGAAGAACCTGCGGTTCGACTGCGGAGTGTTAACTGGTCATTTCGACGCGCTCCAGCACGTGTCACCGTAGATTGCATAGGAGTCTGTTGCGAAAATCTACGGGTTTGTAAAGCGTCGTTAGCGGTAACTCTAGTACTTTGGTCTCTTTGCGCTCGGGAGCGGTGAATATCTGCACGCTTTGGAAAATGGTGGTCGGACATAGCCCTATATCGTAACCGAATAACCTGAAAGAATCCGGCGAGTATTAACCGCGGCGTTGCCTGGGACTGTACGGTATAAGTATGCGCTTACATGTTGCTGATCACCCGCTAATAGCTCACAAGTTGACCGTACTTCGTGACCAGAAGACTCCATCCGCTACTTTCCGATTGCTAGCCGATGAGCTCGTCACGCTCCTCGCCTATGAGGGCACCCGCGACGTCCTCGTGGAAGATATCGAAATTAACACGCCCGTCGCCCCAACCACAGGAAAGCGGATTTCCGGTCCGCGCCCGATTGTTATTCCGATTTTGAGGGCGGGGCTCGGCATGCTCGAAGGCATGATGAGGATGCTACCCACCGCAGAGGTTGGCTTCCTCGGAATGAAGCGTGACGATGAAACGCTCGCCGTTGAAACTTACGCGAACCGACTTCCGGATGACCTGTCTGGAAGACAGTGCTTCATCCTCGATCCGATGCTCGCCACCGGACACACCATGGTTGCCGCGATTGATTACCTGCTGGAACGCGGTGCTCGCGACGTGACGTGCCTGTGCCTGCTGGCTGCGCCGGAGGGCCTCGAGACCGTGTCCGCCACCGTTGGTCACCGCGCGAACGTCCAGATCGTAGCTGCAGCCGTGGATGAGCGACTAAACGAGAAGTCCTACATCGTCCCCGGCCTCGGTGATGCGGGTGACCGCCTGTACGGGATCGTTGACCACTAATCAGACA
>FZPS01000018.1_pt674 | contig 40334 bp, 38 predicted proteins | sample 1817821 | NCBI WGS metagenome assembly FZPS01 (sample SAMEA104158645, study PRJEB21678) | metagenome | place: Germany | collected 2015-04-21 | reverse complement strand
CCCTTTGACGGCCAGTCTGCCATGAGACACTTTCAAAGACGCTCCGCAATTAGCAGTCAATCATAGGAGCGAACAGAACAATATTGGGAAGACCCCGGCGAGCAGAGAGGGTTGACTGCTGCCCTAATACTTCGTATGGCTGTCTGGCAGCTGGACCTCCCTGACGGCCAGTCTGCCATGAGGCTCTTGCAAAGACTGTCAGAAGAGAATCCCCTGCTTATAGCAGGGATAGCACATGCATACCTGCATGCACCCCGCCGGGGACCCATTCCCGATATGAGAGACAGAGCCTTAGTGCTTGGAGCAAGACCAGAGGCTGACGGGCAGGAAGACTATGGACTGCAGCTGCACTTGGCTATGGATCGGACCTTTATATGGGTAGCGGATCAGGTGCCCAGCAATTACTGTTTTGCCCCTCATCAGAAGCACCACAACAATACTGCGTTACCACTACATAGCCGCTTATATTTACCACTTTGAGCCTTGCAAAGATACATTCAGGGGCTCTCCTGAGGCCGACCTTTCCCTCCCCTTGTGAGGGTGAGGGCCAGGGATGGGTGGATATAATAAGGGCAGGTAGTTTGCTGAGGGATGAAGCAAATTTACCTGCCATCCTTAATTAATTTAATCCTATTATATAGCTTGCTGATCAAAAAGTTGAGTATTCTCTTTACAACATAATTTAACAATCTTGCATTTTCTAAATAAACAGCAATTGGTGGGCTTAATAAGTAATAAACCTTGATAAAAAGTCTCCCCAAAGAGTATTTATAAAGAGTATTGTCCCGAAATCTTCTTAATATGACTACTTCTGGCGAATCATATGATCCATATATAGCAGTGGCTATATAACAGCTTCCATCATTCCTTCTAATTTCAGGTATGTCCATCTCTATACCGTGTTTTTTTACCTCCCCCACTAAACTATCAAACAATGATACTGCCTTAAGTCTTTCATTCGCATCAATCTTATGGACTAGATTCATGCCACTCGTGCTTTTATAATAACGTATGTCACATTTTTCCTTTAATAAGAGTAATAATAAATGAACCATAACAAACTTTGTGTTTCTATAATATTTTTTAATCAACATATTCTCTGATATTAGCGAAATACAGTATCTGGCAATACCTGTGCAATAGTCTATCCTATCCCAGTATTCTGGTGCAGAACTCTGCATATCTTGAAATTCATGATAGTGTTTTTTTGAAAGTACTGCGTAGTTCGATAAAATATCATAAATATCATTTACTACAGTCGCTTTAAATTTTTCAACCTCATCAGTAGATGGATTCTCCGTGTTAATGTATATTTCGATAGCTTCTTTGGCTCCATACACAGCTTCGATTATATTTGGATCTACCAGGGAAGATTTCCAGGCTCGAGCCAATCCTTTATAATAAACAGCATTCCAATTCCTCGAATCCACCTCTAATACTTTGTTGTAATATATGATAGCTTCTTCATAGTTACCTGCTTTATATGCAGAATTTGCTATGTTTAAATAGTTATCTTTTTTCGGCATATCACTTAATTCGATTTTTTGTATTTCATTTTTTATTAGAATTTTAGTACCACAATATAAGCAGTAACCTGTTTCCATATTATCATTTAGCTGGATTTCACCTTTACAGTTCGAGCAGACTAAATCAATAATAGCCATAAATACAACCCTCTAATCAAAATATTACATTAAACTAAGCAAATGAGATAATAAAACCATACAAGCATTCTTGTTATTCTTTTTAAGTGCGGTATTTTGCAGAGCAACAGATACTTCCTTGCAGTAAATATAATGAGCTTATCTGTTATATTCATCATTCGTATGCACCCTTTAAGGGTGAAAAACTGTCTACATGAAGCAAGCTAATACATCAGTTTATTCTCCATTTTATTACCAAATCCTTCCGCGAAAAATGTCGAGTATAAATATTAGATTTAACAATCATCGAGTTCCCCCCTACACCGGCTCAAACCCCTCCGGGCAGGCTATCGGTTTCTTTTTCCTGTTGCTCAATATCTTCATATGCTTTTCTTTAAGGCGGGTCTTTCCTTCCATTATTGTCTTTATAATGTCATCCAGCGCTCCATCATCTGCTATAACCAAGACAGCCAGGGAAGGTCCTGCCTGCTGCTTAACCCAGGAGCGGACATCCTCCACAGTTCTGTCCTCCGGCTTTCTGGTCAGACTTATTTTGTCAATCTCCTGAATGAGATTGTCCCACCAGGGTGCAGTTGGCCAGCGGCCGCGGTTGGAGTCGCTGCCTAGCTCAACGAATCTGATATAGTTATTGATTACTTTGACTATACCTAGCCTATATTGTTTCCAAAGAGCAGAATATCCTGCAGGGTTTCCGCTCTCTCATCCCGGATTTCCATTTCAATCCGGAACCAGAGAATATCCAGCAACAACAGGGCTTTGGGAAGGTGAAATATATGCTCTTAGATGGGCTGATTTAGATTTTGATAAAAATCAAATATCAATCAGGTATACATATCAAAGAGTAAACAAAGAATGGATCTTAAAAAACACAAAAACCGATGGAAGCTCAAGAATGGTAATTATACCTAAAATTGTATCAGACATTTTGAAAAAACAGAAACTGCAGCAGAAAGAATGGCAACTCTTCTATGGACCAGATTATGTATTTAGTGGATTTATTAACACCTGGCCGCAGGCCGGCCTATAGTGACAGAATATGTTGGTAAACAGTTCAAAAAGTTTGTTGAAGTTAATGACCTGACGTTATTCGATTCCATGACCTTCGGCATTCACATGCAACTTAACTGTTAAAAGCAGGTATAAATCCAAAAATAGTTTCTGAAAGGCTGGGGCATTCAAGCATCCGTATTACTCTAGATACTTATTCCCATGTTGTTCCAACACTGCAAAAGAGTGCAGCTGAGATAGCAGCCAACGGCATATTCGGCAAAAAAAATACGAAAAAAGTAAGGAAAAAAAGCTGATGTTTGTAAAATGTTTGTACATATCATATTCTCTATCACTTCCAAAAATAAAAAAAGCCTGAAACCATTGATTTCAAGCTTTTCTTATGGAGCTGGTGATGGGACTCGAACCCGCAACCTGCTGATTACAAATCAGCTGCTCTGCCAATTGAGCTACACCAGCAAATGGCGACCCGGAAGGGGCTCGAACCCTCGACCTCCAGCGTGACAGGCTGGCATTCTAACCATCTGAACTACCGGGCCAAATTGAAAGTCAGAACCCGGAGAATCATTGTCTCCAAATTCTAACCTTCTTAATTTGTATATAAATGGTGACCCCTAGGAGATTCGAACTCCTGTTACCGCCGTGAAAGGGCGGTGTCTTAACCACTTGACCAAGGGGCCATTTGGTGACCCATCGGCGATTCGAACGCCGGACACCTTGATTAAAAGTCAAGTGCTCTGCCAACTGAGCTAATGGGTCCCGAAAGGGCACGGATTATATGATACAACAAGTGACTTTAGTTGTCAACAATAAATTATTGTTTTTTCCTGGAAGGAGTATATACTTCAAAACTGCCGCTGCCCTATTCCGCTCCTATAATATCTTCCCTATAAGTGGGTTTGACTGTACGGCCGGGTTCCAAAACCAGGAACTTGTCCTGCTCCCAGTTTCCATCCATCATAGCCTTCAGCAGACTGTCAGAGCCGGGAACCACTTCCGAGTTCCATTTAAGAAATTCTGCACACTCATGGGTGTATTCAATATATTTTTCTGTGGACAGCTGAGGCCAGTCGATGAATATGGCATATTTATATTCCTTCATCCAGTTTTGCTCCATATCCATCAGATACTGGGCATTGTCTTCCCCGTATTTTTCAGCATAATCCCTGTACAGCTGTTCATACCGCTCCTTTCCCGGTTGAACGGAATGCTCAATCCAGCCGGGTGAATACCAGTAGATGCCGCCATTCCTGTTTTTAAACATATCCTGGTATTTTTCCCTGGAGCCCAGCAGCAAGGTAATGCAGTCATGACCCCGGGGAATGATAAGCGGAGTCTTCCTGCTTCTCACCCCTATGATTCCATTGCTGCACAAACCATAGCCCAGGCAGATTCCGTCATATTCCTCTTCTTCTCTTTCCACTGAGTCAATGGCATCCTGCAGGACCCTGCGGAGTTTGTCCGGTTCGTTGTGAAGGGCCTGCTTAAGCCAGAGAATGTCAATGATGTTTTCCGAGCGGCTGGCAAGGTAATACATTTCCCGCATCAGTACTTTGCATGCTATAATTTTCAGCTTCATATACAGTATATATACTCCTTCTATGTCAGCAAGTCACAGCTCCACAGCAGACCAATGCGGATGCCTCACTGCCTGAATGGGTTTGTACACATAATAATAGCAGAAAAGCAGCATCCAGGCAACGTTTTTTCCACAAACTTATCCACAATATTGGAGGCTTATCCACAGAAATCATCAAAAAAAGTGGATAAGTCTGCAGGAAATAAAAAAGCCCCTCCTGTATCCAGGAAGAGCCTGCAGCAAATCAAGCAGCATTATTTGCCTGCAAGGTAATCATTTAATGCATTTATCAGTGCATCTGCATCAATGCCATGTACAGCGGCTGCATCCTCGATGCTTTCACCGCTTGCGGACGGGCATCCCAGACAGTACATGCCAAATTGCATAAATATAGGAGCTGTTCCCCGATCCAAACGCAGGGCTTCAGCGATAGTCATCTCTTTTGTAATAACTGCCATATCAAAACCTCCTTCATTTTCTCTCTTTATCATACACTTACTATTTGTGTTTAGCAAGACCCTTATTCTCTCTTTTTTTTACATATTCGGCCGGCTGAATTAATAATACAATGCCTGTGCCGTAAATATATATATTGAAATTATCCCCTGTTGTGATAAGATAATTAATACATACATATTACTGTTGAAGCCGCTGTTGAAAAACAGTTATTTTTTTCCGGAGCAGCTGTAAACAAAGGATGATGACCAATGATCTCGTGCAAGTTTTCTGAGAACTTTCAGATTTTCGATATTACGCCTGTTGAAAACCTGTTTATACATGAATTCATGCTGAAAGCCCCCGGCGATTTTGTTAAGGTATACCTCTATGGCCTGATGCAGTGCTATCAACAGCAAGGTTCAGAAATCACCATAGAGTCTTTTTCTCATGCCCTGGGAATGGACGGCCAGGCCATCGAGAATGCCTTTCATTACTGGGGAAGGCAGGGCATCCTGTGTTTTAACAAGGGTACTGACAATAAAATACATATTGAATACTATAACATTAAAGATGTTTTGTACAACAAGGGGCTTAACAATGATAAAACCATGTACAAATACAAGGACTTCAATCAGAACCTGCAGCAGATTTTTGATACCCGCCTGCTGACCCCCCAGGAATACCTGCGTATCTATGACTGGATAGAGGTACTTAACCTGCCCATGGAAGTGGTTTTGATGATGATTCAGTTTTATATATCCAGAATGGGCAATAAGGTACATATAAATTACCTGGATAAGGTGGCTGCCGGCTGGGCCAAAGACGGCATCGACACCCTTCAGAAAGCTGAGGAATACATAAAGTCCAATGACTCCTGCTTCAAGGAAACCATTGCAGTGCTTAAGTATCTGGGTATCCATCGTTCCCCCTCACAGGCCGAGCTGGACCTCTATAAGAAATGGAAAAGCTGGGGCTTCAGCCTGGATTCCATAATGCTGGCATGCAGGGAAACCACCAAGGTGCAGTCTCCCACTTTTGCATATCTGGATAAAATACTTGCCAACATGAGAAGCAGGGATGTTACCACTCCGCAGGAGGTAAGGCAGCACCTGGACTACAAGGATGATATTTATACACAAATAAAGGATGTATACTACCAGCTTGGATATAAAAATACAAGCCCGGTACCGGCGCATCTGAACATGTACCAGGAATGGACAAACCGGTATGGCTTGTCTCATGAAATGATCCTGCTGGGCTGTGAACAGTGTGTCCGAAAGAGGGCAACAACCTTCGAGAATCTGGAAGATGTTCTGAAACAGTGGATGGATTTAGGCCTTACCAGTGTTTCCGAATTAAAGAGTTACCTGTCCAGGCAGAAAGCCATAGACAATGAAATCAAAGCCGTGCTGGAGCGGGCAGGGGAATCCCGTCCTGTGGAGGCCCGGGATCGCAAAGCCTATCTGCAATGGACTGAAAACTGGAAGATGCCTTTTGAGGTGATTCTTCTGGCAGCAGAGTATTCCGTCCTGTCCAAGGACAAGATACCCTATATGAATTCCATCCTGAACAACTGGCACAATAAGGGCATCGATAATATAAAGGCAGGAAAAGAAGAACGTGAACGTCATTTGAAGGCCGTGGAGCTCCTGGGCGGCGACAGCGGAAAAGGTTTGAAGAAAAAGCTGGACTTCACCCAGTTTCCCCAGCATACCTATACCGATGAAGAGATTGAGAGTTTATATGAGAATATTGAAAAGTAATGTATGGGTGTTATAGGATATGAAGGACAGATTGCTGAAAGAAATACTAAGGGAATATGAAGCATACCGCCTGGAACAGTACGATATGCTGAAACAGCGGGAGGCGGAGGTTCTGGCCGCCCTGCCCGAGCTGGCCGGTCTGCGCCAGTCTCTGGTAAGCTCCCTGGCCCAGAAAGCCCGTTCCCTGATCCTTAATCCGCAGGAAACCCATGAAGAGGAAGAAGCCCAAGACAGGATAAGTGAAATAAAGCAGAAGGAAAAGGAGCTCCTTCTGGCAAACGGCTATCCGGAAAACTACCTCACCCTTCACTACCGCTGCCCTGACTGCAGGGATACCGGTTATGTGGGAGAGTTAATCAAAGAAAAATGCAGCTGCCTGATACAGCAGCTTGTGGAACGTTCCTACCGTTATTCTGAACTGTCAGGCCTTGACAAGGAAAATTTCGATACCTTTGATGCCGATGTATTTCCTGACCTTCCCCTGCCCGGGACAAATCTGACACAGAAGGAATACATGAAGCAGCTGAAAAATGTGCTGTGGAAATACCAGGAGGAATACCCCCATAATTCAAAGAAAAACCTTCTCTTTACCGGAAAAACAGGCCTGGGAAAAACCTTTCTTCTGAACTGCCTGGCTAAGGCCATCCTGGATAAGGGCGGCACGGTCCTTAAGATTACATCATACAATCTGTTCGAGCATTTGTTTCGAAGCGGATTCAGCGACAGTGAAGCAGAGCCTCTGATGATAAAGGAAAGCATATTTAAGGTTGACGCCCTTATCATCGATGATTTGGGTACTGAAACCCGCAGAAACAATTTTACAGCCGAAGAGCTTTTTAATATTCTTAATGAACGATATTTACAAAGAAAGCATACCTTTCTCTCCACCAATCTTTCCCTGGCAGATCTTCGGGAATACTATTCAGACCGGGTAACCTCCCGGCTCTTTGATGTTCAAAACACCATGATCATCCGCTTTCAGGGACGGGATATCCGGCTGAAGAGAACGCGCTAATATTCCACCCGGTTTTTTTCAAAGCTGACAAATTTGGTAAACTGGCCCAGCCATACCAGTTCCACGGTTCCGGTTGGGCCGTTTCTCTGCTTCGCAATAATTGCCTCGGCTATATTCTTCTTTTCTGTGTCCGGGTTATAATATTCATCTCTGTACAGAAATACAACCAGGTCAGCATCCTGCTCAATGGCTCCTGATTCCCGCAGATCACTGAGCATGGGCCGGTGATCCTGTCTTGATTCGGGACCCCGGCTGAGCTGAGACAGGGCAACAACAGGCAGATTCAGTTCCCTGGCCAGTGCCTTAAGCGAACGGGAAATTTCCGATACCTCCTGCTGCCTGGACTCAGCCTTCCCACGTCCGGACATAAGCTGCAGATAGTCTATAACAACAAGACCGATATCATGCTCCATCTTCAGCCTTCTGGCTTTGGAACGCACCTCCATGGCAGATATACCGGGCGTGTCATCAATGAAGATAGGTGCCTGGGACAAAGGCGTGGCAGCATGCACCAGCTTGACCCAGTCTTCCTCTGTCAGCTCCCCGGTACGAATCTTCTGCAGCTCAATATTGGACTCACTGCTCAGCATGCGCTGCACCAATTGCTCCTTGGACATCTCCAGGCTGAAGATCGCCACGGGAACCTGATAGCGAACAGCGGCATTCTGGGCTATATTGATGGCAAAGCTGGTTTTTCCCATGGAAGGCCGGGCAGCTATCAGAATAAAGTCTGAATCATTCAGACCGGAGGTACGCATATCAAAGTCCCGGAATCCAGTCGGTACACCGACTATTTTCCCCTTATTCTTGGTCAGTTCCTCAATCTTGGAATAGGTCTCCAGCAGAATGGTTTTTATGGATTCAAAGGATCTTTTGTTTTTCTTCTGAGAAATATCAAAAATTTTCTTCTCCGCATGATCTATAATAATGTCCAAATCCTCTGAAGCCTCATAGCTTTCCCTGATGATATCATTTGAAGCGGATATAAGCCGCCGGAGAATGGATTTCTCCTCTACAATCCTAATGTAATAGCGCACATTTGCGGTACTGGGCACCGACATGGACAGATCGGAAATATAGGTTCCGCCGCCCACCGCCTCCAGGGAACCCCTTTGCCGCAGGGCTTCCGCCAGGGTTACCAGATCAACCGGTTCGCTCCGGTCATATATATCAAGAATCGCTTCATAGATCTCCTTGTGTGCATCAGAATAAAAATCTTCTCCCTGCAGCACCTCTGAGGCAGCCGCCACCGCTTCCTTGTCCAGCAGCATGGAGCCCAGCACCGACTGCTCGGCTTCCAGACTGTGAGGCGGGATGCGCTGTGCCTGTGCTGTTATATCCATCCCCTCAGCCCCCTTGCTTCTTTGTGTTATTCTTCATCCACCCTGACTTTCAGCCTGGCTGTAACCTCGGGATATACCTTAACCTCCAGCTGATAACTGCCCAGGCTGCGTATAGGTTCAGACAGGACTATTTTTTTTCTGTCTATATCAATACCATGTTTTTCTTTGAGTACATCTGCAATTTCCTTATTGGTGACCGAGCCGAACAGCTTGCCGCTCTCTCCACTTTTGGCAGTAACAACTACCTCCAGATTTGAAATGGCCTCTGCTTGTTTCCTGGCCTTATCCAGTTCCGTCTGCCTGCGTTTGTCATCTGCTGCCTTCCTGGTCTTAAGTTCGTTCAGGTTGCTTTTGGTTGCCTCCACAGCCAGATTGTTGGGAAAGAGGTAGTTACGTGCGTAACCATCGCTGACCTTTACTACATCGCCTTGTTTTCCCTGTCCTTTTACGTCCTTTAGTAAAATTACCTTCATTGACTTTCACCTTCCTTTAAATATTCCTCAATTGCTTCAATCACTCGTTGCCTGGCCTCTTCCATAGTGATGTTATGCAGCTGGGCACCGGCCATTGTCAGATGCCCGCCCCCTCCCAGTTTTTCCAGTATCAGCTGCATATTGATGCTGCCCAGGGAACGTCCGCTGATCATAATGCCTTCGTCTGTATTGCAGAGAACAACAGAGGCATGAATTCCCATTATGTTAAGGAGAGTATCGGCCGCCTGGGCTGCAATAAGCTGCGGGTTGGGGGTATTCGGCGGGCATACGGATAAGGCAATCCCGGGCATGATCATATCTGCCCTTCTCACGGTTTCCGAGCGGCTGGCAAAGGTATTCATGTCATCCTGGAACAATTGGCGTACCGAGGTGGGATTGGCACCTGCCCGGCGGAGATAGGAAGCTGCCTCAAAAGTCCGGACACCGGTTCTGAAAGTGAAGTTTTTGGTATCTACGGTGATGCCTGCCAGCAGGGCATCCGCTTCCAAAGGCTCAATTCGGATTCTGTCATCAAAATATTGGATAATTTCGGTAACCAGCTCACTTGTAGAAGACGAGAAGGGCTCCAGATAGGCCAGGGTGGGATTTTCAATGGATTCCGCCCCTCTTCTGTGGTGATCAAATACCACTATTTTTTCAGCCCTGTCTATAAGCTGCGGCGCTTCTGTAAAGCTGGGACGGTGGGTATCCACCACTACCAGCAGGGTATCCTTGTTTATTCGATTCATGGCATCCTCAATCCGGATAAAGAGCTCACTGTATATTTCATTTTCCTGCAGCTCTTGAATCAGACTGTCCACTGACACATTGGATTTATCCAGCACAATAAAAGCGTTCTTTCCGGCAAATTTTACACAGCGGTAGATGCCCAGGGCAGACCCAATGGAATCCAGGTCAGGCTCTGCATGGCTCATGATAAAGACTTCTTCGGATTGTTCAATCAGTTCCCGCAGGGCATTGGCAATAACCCGGGATTTGACCTTGGTACGCTTGGCCACCCCCTGACTCCTTCCGCCATAGAAATAGAGCTTGGTACCCTGCTTTACCACGGCCTGATCGCCTCCACGGCCAAGCGCCAGTTCCAGGGCTGAAAGAGCGCTGCTGCTTAAGAGAGCCGGATTTCCTGCATCCTGTCCCACACCAATGCTGAGGGTGACAGGTATTTTATTGCCCACGTCGATATCCCTTACCTGGTCCAGTATATCAAATCTCTTTTGCCGCACCTTTTCCAGTTCCTGCTCTTCCATCACTACCATATATTTTTCACGATCGTATTTGATCCAGCCTGCATTGATGCCGGCCGCCCAGCGGGCAATACGGGATTCAATCTCTGCGATAACCGCAGGCCTGTTGGTGCTCTCGGTATTGGCGATAACTTCGTCATAATTATCCACAATAATATGGGCAAAAACAGTCTTTTTTGCCTGATACAGGGCCTTGATCCACTTTCCCTCTGTGATATCCAGCCAATAAATCAGGAAAATGACCTTGTCCCGGCGGCTGCCGGATCCTGTTTTAACAGGGGTCCAGAAAAGGCGGTACCACCTTTCCTGAAAAAACAGCTCCTGAATATCACCGTTGGCCTTTGGATTAAAGCGGGCAGGCACCAGCTCGGGCACAAAATCGTGAATGTTCCGCTCCAGAAGCTTTTCTCCGGGAAACAATTCACCAAACTGTGGATTGTACCAGGTAATGCTGCCCCCGGGCTCAATAACCACCAAAGGCATGGGAACGCTCAAGACAGCGTTTTTAGTAGCCCATTCAATATCCTCGGACAGATTCTCCAAATAACTGTTCCATTCTTCCCTGCGGCGCTTCGACATTTTCCAGTTGTAAAAAAGCAGAATCAGAAATACGACAAATGCCATGCCGCCAATCCTGTAATCAAACAGCGTCAGTATGGCTGCAAAGAAAAGAATGACCGCCAGATATATCCTGGCTTCAGGCAGGTTCCATCTTTTAAAAGGACTTTTCATGACTCCACCTACCTTCCATTCTTAAAGAGAAACTTGTTTCTGTATCTCCATCTTAAGTGAAACAGTTGATCAAACATTCCCAAAAACGGCAGCACAAAGCCGGCAATAAGGCAGGTAATAACTGTCAGAAGCCAGCGCAGAACCGATGGTACCCTTCCGGCTTTAAGAAAGAACCACAGAAAGCTAAGACCAATTACCGTAAACAGAAAGGAAATAAGTGCCGTGATTGTAAACCTTACCACTTCAAAATTGGAAATTCCCAGACTTCCGCCCAGAAGAGATATAAGAAGCAAAACAATCAGTCCGACAACCATGCCTCTTGGCAGTGACCAATCTTCAAAAGCACGGACTTCGGGCATCTCATGCCCCGTCTTTTTCAGGATCAGGCGGATAACCAGAAGCCCGATTACACCATATACCAGCGAAAAAATCAGAATTGCAGCCGGTACCACTGCCTTCATCTGGAGAATCAGATACTCCGCCAGCTGATCTGCCGCGGTAAAATTCTGAAAAAAGCCCAGGCTGTGATAAAAAGCCAGAATCTGGCCGGCATCCACCCCTCCGCTTAAAAAATTCTGCCTGAATGTGTTCCACATGGTATCAAAAGCAGAGTGTCCTACCAACTGGGAATACAGCAGAAAATATAATAAACTGGAAAGCAGGACGCTTCCCGATGATAACAAACCATATTCATAAAAATCCAGGCGTTTTCCCATCCTAATCAGCATAATCAAAATAATTAATATGGGAACAACAAAAAAGAATATGGCTGACATTGACTGTATGTTCATATTACACCTTACACCTCGTTTGATTACTCTTTCCTGGCCTTCAGATGGCTGCCCAGTGCGGTCAGATCTCCATAGTGCTTCTCCACATCATGCTCTTCAATAATGCCAAGACGAATTTTGCCCTCGATCTTGTTTTCAATAACCTGAAAAGGAATGCCCAGCCTTTTTCCCAGGAGGTAAGCTGCAATAATCATGCTGGCCAGGCAGTCTGCCAGGGCATCCTGAGAAGCCTTCATTCCCCTCGCCAGCAGGCGGAAGAGCTCTGCTGCCGAAGTTAGGATCTCGCTTTTCAGCCACTCAACCAGCCTGACATTTTTCGCAATATCAATGTCTCCGCCTTTCATAAGTGCAGATGCCTCCCTGTATCATATTTCCGCATCCGGGCTTTCGCTTCCTAATCTGCCGCCTGATATCCGGGGTAGGAGCCCAGGTGTTTGTAATACGTGCTCATGTTTTTAATGAGGTGTAATGCCTGAGCAGCAGCCTGATCATCGGCATGGCCCTCAAAATCCACAAAAAACAGGTACTGCCCCAGTTGGGTGCGCATGGGCCTGGATTCTATCCTGGTCAGATTTATATTAAGCTTGGCAAATACCTCCAGAGCCTTCAGCAGGCTGCCTGGTCTGTCGCTGACTGAAAACACTATGGAAGTCTTGTCACGGCCGGTGGAAGCTGCAGGCTGAGAGGACAGTATCACAAACCGGGTACAATTATTTGGGTGGTCCTCTATGTTTTCCTTCAGAATCTTCAGGTCAAAAATCTCAGCCGCCCTCCTGTTGGCGATTGCAGCTGCAGGATAGCTCTTGTTTCTTACTTCCATGGCACCGGCAGAAGTACTATTGGCTGAATGCACGGGTATGCCGGGAAAATGGGATTGCAGAAAACGTCTGCATTGGGCCAGGGCGTGAGGATGGGAAACTATCTCCCTTATTTCACCCGGCTGATATTCATGAGCCGCAACAAGACATTGATGAATCGGTATAATGCGTTCCCCGACAATTTTCACATCCGCCTCGTGAGTCAGAATGTCAATGGTTACATTGACTGTTCCCTCCAGGACATTTTCTATGGGTACTACAGCGCAATCCAGAGCCCCGCTCTGAACCGCCATAATCAAACCGGGCACATCACTGTAAGCAATGAGCTCCCCGGAATTTTCTTCAGAATACAAAATTGCAGCCTGCTCAGTGAAGGTGCCGGCAGGGCCCAGATATCCGATTTTGCGCATATTATCCCACTTTACCCTTTTCCGATTATACCCTCAATTTTATATGTATAGTCACTCTTTGTCAATGCAGCAGTTCCGGCAAAAACCTTAGATATGTGGTTCTGTAAGCATTTATGGCAAATAAAAAACCGCTCCGGTAAAAAGGAACGGTTTATGTGTTTATTCAGCTGTATAGGGGAGCAGCGCTATATGACGTGCTCTCTTGATAGCCAGGGTTACCTGGCGCTGATGCTTGGCACAATTACCGGAAATTCTTCTGGGAAGAATCTTGCCTCGCTCGGTAATGTATTTTCTGAGTTTGAAAACATCTTTATAATCAACGTGGTCAACCTTGTCCACGCAAAAAGCACATATGCGCTTGCGAGGCCTTCTGCCTCTCTGTCTTCTTTGTGTTTCAGCCATGCTCTTAACCTCCTGTCTTCTTAGAATGGAAGCTCATCGTCATCATCTATGGGATCAAATCCTGGTAGTGGTGGATCACCTGCAGGATGTTGACTGCCTTCCGAACGCTGCGGAACCCCCATCCCGGTCCCTCCGGTCTGAGCAGCAGTGCTGCTTCTCTCCAAAAATTGGACCTCATCTGCGACCACTTCCGTAATATAACGCCTTTGCCCGTCGCTTCCCTCATAGTTTCTGACCTGAATCCGCCCGGATACGGCTACAAGCCTTCCCTTGCTCAGGTATCTGTGACAGGTTTCCGCCAGGCTGCGCCAGGTTACAATGGGAATAAAATCTGCCTCTCTCTCGCCCTGCTGATTGGTAAACCTTCGATCAACAGCCAGGGTGAAGGTGGTCACACTGATGTTGCTGGTTGTGGACCGCAGTTCGGGATCTCTTGTTAAACGACCAATGAGAACAACCTTGTTTAACATTAATACACCGCCTTTATTAGTCATCAATGCGGATCGTCAGAAAACGAATTACGCTGTCGGTAATCTTGTAATTCCGCTCCAGTTCCTGGGGAACGTCAGCATCGGCAGAGAAATTCATCATGACATAGTATCCCTCTTTGAAATCTTCAATAGGATATGCCAGCCTTCTCTTGCCCCATTCATCCACATTTTCCACCTGCCCGCCCTGCTGCTCAATCAGGCCGCTGAACCTCTCGACCAGGGCTTTGATGCCTTCTTCCTCAACAGTTGGTTTGATAATGTAAATGGACTCGTACTTATTCATGGCAATTCACCTCCTTTTGGACTGTGGCCCTGCATCTTCTGCAGAGCAAGGATGTTACAATTGATTATTATACCATTACTTATTATATTGTGCAATCAAAATTCAGCGCTTTTGGCTGACCAAATCCTGTGATTTACAGAATTTTAATGAGCATGGTTTTTGCCTCGTTGAATTCAATTGCTACAATTTTTTCCTTTTCCAGCCGCTTCATCATATCAGAGAATCTCTTAAACCCTATCTGGCGCTCGTCGAAATCGGGAAACTCCTTCTGAAGCTCGGATTTTATAATGCTGGGGTTTACCCTTTCAAAGCCGTTGTTCTTAAGTTTGTTCAGCTGGCCCTGCATTACGCTGACCCAGTTGGCCTTGGTGATTTCACCGGATACACCCTTTTTCTCCCCCCTCAGTTTAACCTTGAGGGAATTGTAGTCACCGAAAACCTTTATGGTATTGTACTTGGACTCAAGGGTATTGAGCAGCTTGCCAAAGGAATTGTATCCGTAGCTTTTTTCGCTGAATTCCGGACGCAGCCGGAGCAGTGTCTTCTTCAGCTCACTGACATAGAGGATGCCCTCCGCATCTGACTGATCGCTGATGATTTTCTCAAGCACCTCTAAGAGGTCCTCCGGATCGCTGTAGGAATCGTCCTCATGGGAGTTCTGCTTGCCGGAATCGGTGGTGACGGATTCCAGAAAAATAAATTCATTGCAGGCTTTTATAAAGATATTGGAGGCCACTTCAGAACGTGAAATGCCCAAAACATATTTCCCCATGGATTTCAGTTTGCCCACAAGGGGAGTATAGTCACTGTCACCGGACACGATGCAGAAGCAGTCAATCAGGTCGTTGGTGTAGGCTACATCCAGGGCATCGATTACCAGCTGAATATCCAGGTTGTTTTTTTGATTGGCCCCGTATCTGATTGAGGGCACAACATTAAAGGTATTGGACAAAAGCACCTCCTTCAGGCCGGAGAATGCCTCCTGATAGCCATATACCCTGCCAATCAGGATGTCCCCTTTTATTTTTACCTTTTCGATAACCCGGTTTAAGGTGACAGCCTTGCCGCCTGTATTTTCCAGGTCTATAAATATTGCAAAATTTTTCTTATCCATAAATACTCCAAATCATATTTTTTATTTTTTATTTACTACTTCAGGTTCTCAGGATTCAGAAGCTCCAGTTCAGGAAGAACAAAGCGCCCGTCCTTCCGGATGAGTACATCATCAAAATACATTTCACCGCCGCCGTACTCAGGTGTCTGTATGCATACCAGATCCCAGTGAATGGCTGATTTGTTTCCATTGAAACAGTCTTCATAGCTGCTGCCGGGTGTAAAGTGGAAGGAACCGGCTATTTTCTCATCGAATAATGTGTCATTCATGGCCCTGGTTATGTAGGGGTTGACACCGATTGCAAACTCGCCTATAAACCTTGCTCCTTCATCCGTATCCAGCACCTTGTTGATTCTGTCATTGTCATTGGCCTCGGCTTGAATGATTTTTCCCTCTTTGAAGGTAAGGTGTACATTCTGGTAGGTAAAGCCGTTGTACTTGGACGGGGTATTATAGGTAATGACGCCGTTTACCGAATCCCTGACCGGAGCCGTATATATCTCACCATCCGGAATATTGAGCTTTCCGTCGCATTTGATGCTCTTCATCCCTTTAATGGAGAAGGACAGGTCCGTGCCCCTGCCGGTAATCCTCACCTTATCCGTCCGATCCATTAATTCACACAGGGGATCCATGGCCCTGGACATTTTGGAATAATCCAGGTTGCAAACCTTGAAGTAATGATCCTCAAATGCCTCGGTGCTCATTTCAGCCTGCTGTGCCATGGAGGGAGATGGATAACGAAGTACCACCCACTTGGTTTTGGGAACCCTGATCTTACCATGCACCTCCTGCCAGAAGTGCTTCATGTAAAGCTCCATCCTGTCCGCCGGAACATCGGACAGCTCAGCTGAATTCCGCCCGGAGCGGACACCTATATAGGCATCTGCATCGGTCATGCGGGCTGCCTCGTATTTTGCCATCAGCTTCATCTGTTCCTCGGTACACTGTGAGAGAAGCACCCGGTTGATTTCGTTGTCCTTAATGGACACAAAGGGAATGGCACCTGCCTTATAGGCTTCCCGTATCAGTTCCTTCAGAAGCGGCGGTTCCAGGCCGATGTTTTCAATAAAGATCTTCTCCCCTTCCTTAAGCTCGCAGGAATAGTTTATCAGGTTATGAGCCAGTGTTTTTATCCTGGGATCTGTCATGTCCGTCCTCCCCTTATTTTAAGCCTTTTTTACAGTATAACCCATATTCCCGAGGATTGTCTATCAGCAGCTTAATTTCTTTGCAGTCATACTATATCTCCAAAATAATAATTATCATTCATCTTCCGTCAGTTTCCTGTATGTCTCCACCAGGCTTATAAACTTCCTGCTGTCTCCCCCGTGGTCGGGATGATATTTCTTGGCCAGTTCCCTGAACCTCTTTTTAATCATTTCCGTGGAAGCATCCGGAGGAAGGTTCAGGCTTGCAAGCAGGTTAATGTCATAAACCCCCTGGGGCATGATTCCGTTTTCCTTGTAGTACTGATAGTAGACAAAATAAAAATATTCATCAAAGACATCTTTCAGCTGCTGACGATCCATGCCTAAAAGCTCATGCATGCTGTACCTGACTGAATTGTCATGCATATCCTTCAGGGAGAAAAAGTCATTCCAGACATATTTCCGGCTGCCGGTATCCCCTGCATCCCCGAATCGGATCCTGGCTTCAGTTTTCTTAAGCTGCCTGAGCTTGCGCTTCAATTCTGCTGTAAATATCGGCACCAACCCCCATTTTACCATCCTATTGATTTCTCAATCTGCCTTATTTGGAATATATGTCCTTCGGGGAGAATCCGTCACAATCACAGCATTCCGCTTATTCTATATAAATCTGTAATAATCCGCCGGCTGCAGATCCGGAAGATTAAGACCCAGTTCCAGAACCAGCCAGCTGCGGATATCCTGGCAAAGATCGCATTTTCCTGCATATTCGGATTCGGGCTTGTATCCGTATTCCTTTACGGCGTATTCTGCCAGTCCTTTAATACCATAATGCTCAAGCCTGTAAAAAACAGGATACTTATTCGGATCCGCCCCGTGAATCAACTCATTCAGCTTTATCGAAAGGCCTGAACACGACTGCGGAATGTAATTGCCATACAGATCAACGTGAAAATGATATCTGCCCGACAAAAGGCTGCAGCCTGCCGGATTTTCCATTATACTGTCAAATGATTCCATCCTCATCATGGGTCTGTAGGTCCTGAGTGCCCGCCCTCTGAGGTTGAGCCCGTACCTTCCGGGCAGCTTCAGCAGATAATCATCGCCAAAAAACCTGGCATACTCCTCCAGGGAATGAGGTCTCCGGTCATCCAGGGCATCCAAATCATCCCAGAATTCCATCAGCCAGGGAAATACATCCATATTTACCTCTGAACAGGCTTTTATCAGACCTTTTACCTTATAAAAGGGTATATATTCATTATGATAGGGATCTATGGAAATCAGAAGACAGCCTGCTCCTCTTTTCCTGAGCTCTTTCAGTATATTCACAGCGGATGATTCGTCTTTGTACCACGAAGCATTGGTTTCAATATATTCAATATCCACGTCATTTCCGGCAGCAGATTCAAGCACGGGAAATATTCTTTCGGGTCTGAGCAGCGGTTCACCTCCGCCGATGTGAATGCTGCTGCAGCCAAGTTTCTTCAGCAGGGAAAATATCTCATCGGCAGCAGATGATGTCATGTAGTCATCAGGCCAAGCGTGGGAACTGGCATAAACACAATGCCTGCATCTGGATGAACACCTGTAATTGGTTATAAGACCTCCGGACACCAAGTAATTTATCCTTAGCATATCAGCAAACATTTCCTTTCCATCCCAAATGTCATTTTGCCCCTGCCTTTGCAGCTTACTCTTTCACAAGGCGGCCGTCGCGCATCTGGTAAGTAACGTCCACCACATCCAGCACGCTCATATCATGGGTGACCACCACAACGCAGTAGCTGCGTTCATGAGCAAGCCGGGCAAGGAGAGCCATGATGTTGCGCGAGTTTGTGCTGTCCAGATTGCCCGTAGGCTCATCTGCAAGGATAAGCCTGGTATCCATGGCCAGGGCACGTGCTATGGCAACCCTCTGCTGCTCGCCGCCTGACATCATGGAAGGAAATCGGTTGAACACAGTTTCAGGCAGGTCCACGCTTCTTATATGTTCCTCAGCCCGCTTTTTTGCTTCCCGCGGGCGCAGGCCCTGCAGCTCCATGGGATACATGACGTTTTCCAGGGCGGTAAGCAGCGGGAAGAGCCGGAAGTTCTGATATATCATGGCAACGTGTTTGCGGCGGTATGCATCCAGGTCCATCATACGGGTGGAGGTGCCCCGGTAGAACACATCGCCTTCATCAGGCAGATCCAGCCCCGCCATAAGCGAAAGTATGGTTGACTTTCCGCTGCCGCTCTTGCCCACGATGGCATATATCAGGCCTTGCTCGAAGGAACAGCTGACGTCCCTGAGTGCCTCCACTGTTTGGTATTTATTGCCGTACGAATAGCGTACGGACTGAAGCGAGAGTATACTCATACTGCCTCCTTATTCTTTTTCTGACAAGATGGATAGAGCGCTCCTGGCATTCTGCAGCATAAGGGACAGGGCTGCGCTGAGCACATAACAGATGAAAAATGCATAGATCTCCGCTGAAGCAAACTGCTCCCCGCCCCTGCGCAGATACCACACAGCGGCAGCCGGCAGCCCGCCGCATAGCAGCAGCAGTACCTGTTCGCCGAATATGGTGGCAAAAATCCGCCTCTTGTGGGTCCCCAGGCCCCGCATGAGAGCAATGTCCTCGCGGCGGCTGTAGGCAGCCAGGAAGCCCGTGACAAGCCCCAGTATGCAAACCAGGGCCAGCAGTATGGGGTAAAGAATCTCCAGATACTTGCTGCGCCGGGCTATGGAGCTGAGGGTTTCGCTGAACTGGGCATCCTCTATTACCACGCATAATCGGATATCATTGGTCATTTTTGGTCCCGAAAAGCCCCGCTTCTCAAGAGCGTCCTTCACCGCACCCAAGGCACGGGGATCAGGGATTTTAAAGGTTAGGGCTGAAATATATTTGTTATCCAGCATCACATCCAGCACCTGCTGTTGCGTGAGCATGCCGGCACCTTCTTCTCCCTGGAATTTAACAGCCGCAGCCGCATAAGACCGATAGCGGCCGGTGCTTAGGGAAGAGCCTTCAAAAGCAAGCTCGTTAAGTGCCGAACGTTCGGGATCCAGGGCACCAAGGGGCAGGGGGCAGTAGATGTTGTTCCTGCCGGCGGCCCGGGTAAAGCTTCCCACTACAACCATATCAATTGAGATAAAAGCCGAATGGCCGAATAGGTAGTCTTCCGCATAGACGCGTATGGAATCACCCGGCTTTATACCATGTTCGCTCATAAAGTGGGAGGATACGATGCATGGCAGCCTCTCCCACCGGCGGCTTGAAAAGCGCTCTTCATTCCATCCCGGCATGAAATCACAGTGAAACTCGTCAAAGTAAAACTCAGGCGCATTTCTGACCTTGTCGGTAAAAATGATGTTCGGCTCCGATAAGAGGGTATCACGCAGAACCTCCAGCTCATAAGGATTAGTCGGAGCGGGCACAGGGTTTACCTGCCCCGGCGATCCGTCTGCCCTGACTGATACGCCGAGATAGATGTAGTTTAGGGCATAGGTGTAGACTGCATCACTAAGATGGTCAAGGTCTATAAGCTCTTTGGCAAGGGCATTTTCTATGATCAGCCTGTCTGAAAACTTACCGTTCATCTGAGCGCAGTAACCTAAGAGCTCCGTGTTATCATAAAGCTCCTCCCGCGCTGCATCGTAGGAGGCAAGGGCAGCCTGCAGGGAGGACAAAAAGATTAGAGCCGCCGCAGAAAGCACAGGCACCAAAAGTGAGCGCAAGCCGCCCCGCCGTATGGAGAGCAAGGCATGGCGGAGCGGGCCTGAAAATGCCGTGGATGATTTCTTAGGCGGACGCCGTACACGTACACGTGCCCTGGCTGCCATAAGCCGCCCGCTTACGGTCCTTTCTGCAAAATACAGGCAAAGTGCCAGCGAAATCAAAAGCACCCCTGCGCCGATCCCGGCAGCCAGAGCGCCGGATAAGGTCACGTCCGGTGCAAACTCCCTGATAATACCCCTGAAACCGTCGCTGTAGCGCATATCTACGGCCTGCAGCTCGGAAACAAAGGCATAGGCGGATTTCACCAGCCTTTCAGCAAGCCCTGTTCCTGCCAGCGTGCCTGCTGAAATGGCGGTAAGCGCAATCAGGCCGGTGCCTGTCATGAGATAGAATCGCACCTCTGCCTTTCTCGTACCGAAGCAGCGCATGATCTCAACGGCCTCCTGCTGCATTTCCGCAAACAGATAGGCAAAGAAGGCAAGCACCGTAAGCGTCACTGCAAAGGCTATGCCGGAAAGAGCCGCTGCAGCATTTTGAATGACCTTCAGCGCATCCGCTGTAGCCTGATAGCCCTGATCGTAAACGGTAATAAATATGCGCTCGGGAAGCAGCTTCTCAATTTGAGAAAGAAATGCATCCACTGTGCCGTTTTTAAGGGTGGCCTGCCCTAAATTGTAGAAATAACGCACAGGCCGCGCCGAGTCGGAAAGGGAAGGCGTATAGACATTAAGGCGGTAATCCGGATGATAGCTGACAATTCCCACAACCGTAAGGGTTTCTTCCCGGGACATTTTATCTCCCCATGCGTACATGGCAGCCTTTTCATCGTCCGGCAGACGGATGGTCAGCCTGTCCCCAATCTTCATATCACGGCTGTTGGCCAGGGTCTCGGAAATCACGCACACCTTTGCCCCCTGGTCGGCCTCCTGGTCTGTGAAGAGCCGGCCGGAAACCAGCTGCAGATAGTTCTGGTTGAACTCCACAAGATCTTCAGGCCTTCTCACCCGGCAGATGGTGAGAGCATTGTTCATAGCATCATAGTACCCGGCTATTGTCTTGTAGATATTATCTTCATCCGCATGCAGGGCCTCAGGCGATTCTATCTGATAAAAGGGCTTTATCGAAGTGCTGTCAACGCCGGCCTGCTGGGCTGTCCAGCTGTAGAAGGGCGAAAGCTGAACAGAAAGGCCGTTGGCGCTCAGTCTCAAATTCTTTGCGTGAATTACATAGATGGCGCCGGGATCGGGCATGAATCCGAAATCTCCAGGTTGGTTTTCTATGAATACTTTCCGGCCGGGCTCATAAGAGTGAAAAGAGTAGAGGCTCTCCAAAATTTCGCCGTGGTAAGGGCTGCCCTCCGCATATTGCCTGAGCCCCGTTACAATTAGCACACAGGCATCACTGTACGGAACGCCATAATCCCTGGTAACAAAGCCCGGGGCTGTGCCCATACCCATATCCGCAGGCTGCCAGAGGATTACGTTTTCATTTGCGGCTATGGCATCAAAATCCATTCCCGCAATGTCTGCAAGCATGGCCTCGCTTTTGCTTCCCAGATTCGAACCATAATCCTCCTGATATTCCATGGTAACAATGGTGGTGCAGTTTGCATCCCAATCCCGCAGCATAGCTGCACTGGCTGCCCATGTATTTATGCCCAGATATAAAAAGGCCGTCACCGCCGCGATTAAAAGTGCAAAAAAAACAGTCTTCACGGGTGTGCGGAGTATGCTTTTTATGCTGTTGCGAAAAATCATCTGCTGCCCTTTCCCCCGGTATTTAATAATGCCCTGACAGGGCCTGGCAATAAGCTTGCATGCATCAGCAAGTTGCTTGCCTTATGAGGATAAATATAGCACCAAAAACTCCTTTTGTCACTAACTTATTGCATATCAGATAAGCGCTTACAGATACTGTGCATTGGAGAGTGCATGTATAAGAATCCAGGGAAGCAGTGTGCCTGTTTTCCGATATCCATAAGCCATCAGCAGGCCAAATAGGAAGACATCGCCCATATTGGAGAGAACCAGTATCAGATTTCCCTGATACAGCCTGAAAAAGTAGTCAGGAAAATGCATTATGCAGAATCCGGCAGTTCCAACCAGTAAGGCAGCAGAGGAGTTCTTAACGATATTTGCCGCAGAGCGGTAAAAAATGCCCCTGTGAAAGAACTCCTCACACAGGGCGGGATACAAAAGGCAGTATACAAGGCCCCAGACACTTTCTGCATTTACCCCATTAATTATAAATAACACCAGGTACAGAACAAGAATGGGCCAGGCTCCTCTGGACTTCAGGACTGAAAACTGACCTTTAAAAGAAAAACCCAGCAGTCTGAAAAGGATCAGTGGAATGATAACATAAAACAAAACCCCGGTAATAATGAACTGTACCTGCTTTGCTGAAATAAACCCGGCCAGATTAGAAATGCTCTGAGACAGCCAGCCGAATAAGGAAAGCAGCCAGTCATACCCCGGCAGGCGGGACAGCAGGGGGCTGCCATTTATGACATGCCTCCGCTGAAGGCTGTCAAGGGTGAGGACAAAAAGAAAGGCCAGATATAATACAGAGGCCGTCATTCCCCGTCGGGCCTGCACAGAATTCAGCTTTAAGGAATCCGGCAGCTCTTCCTGATTGTTTGATGCCAGATTTATCAGATACATACCCAGCCAATACATGAGTATTCCCATAACACCGCTGCGCAGTCCGGTCCAGTAGGAAGCTCCGTAGAAAACATTGCCGGTCACCTTCAGCGTGATATAGATGACAATTAAGATACGAAAGTGTCTCGGGTAAAGGAGTTCATAATAAAAACTTCTGCTTTTCTCCCGGATAAATGCAACCATCCGCTTTCCCCCAGTCATTATCTTATTCAGCCCTGCAGAACCGCTTAAATCAATCGTTGGTTAAATCGCCGTCTCCATATATGGGTATGGGATCTCCCAGATATGTGGGCCTGGGCTTCAGAATCACGGCAAAAAAATCCTTTATGCGTGCCAGCACCTCACGCCGGTGCCGAAATTTCCAGCCTGCATACGGCCTGGGATCCGAGGCTACGCCGTATGCATCCAGACCAAGCTTGTTTGCAACATATAAAGCACGATATAAATGATATTCCTGTGTTACGATAATAGCTTTTTTCACCAGAAAAACTTCCCTGGCCCTGTACATACTTTCGTAGGTTGAAAACCCGGCATGATCCATAAATATATGCTCTGAGGGAATGCCCCTTTCCCTGGCGAAGTTTTTCATGGTATTGACTTCGTCGTAATCCTTGCTGCCGTGGTCTCCGCTCATGAGCAGTCTGTCAGAAGCACCATTCAGGTACAGATCGATGCCCTGCAGAAGCCGATCCTCCAACATATGGCTGGGTCCGCTGTCCCATACACCTGCGCCTAAGATCAGAATACAGTCAGCCTTCTCTTCCGCAGCCTCTTCCGGGGTCAATATTTTTTGGCTGTATGCATTCCTGACATAAAAATCTATAGCTGTGAAAATTACTATGGCAGCTGCTGTTATCCCTGCTAACAGAAACAGAATTAATCTCAATCTCTTCCGCTTGATTCCCCTCATCTTCGGTGTTTCTCCAATCCAGTGCGGCAATGGTTTCCTGTCACCCAGCCTTGTAAAATATCAGTATCACTGAAAAATGAACAAGGCTTATATATATGCTACCATATATATGAGCCTTATTACAACAAATTTGGCATTTATTTTCAAGTGATTCGCCGGCTAGTCTATCAGATCATCAATGGCCGCACCCGGAGGCACCATTGGATACACCTTCTCATCGGGATTGATATCACACTCCACCACCACCGGCTCATTCAGGGAAAGCGCTTTCTTAAGCACTTCTTCCACTTCCTCATTGGCCGATATTCTATAGCCCCTTATGCCGTAGGCCTGAGCCAGCTTTATGAAATCCACGTCGGGGCCCAGGGTGCTTTGGGAGAACCGTCCCTGAAAGAAGAGATCCTGCCACTGGCGCACCATGCCCAGGGTATGGTTATTCAGCACCAGCTGAATAATCGGCACCTTATACTTGGAGACGGTAGCCAGCTCGGTAGAGTTCATCTTAAAGCTGCCGTCTCCCGCAATGTTAATTACCCTGCGATCCGGCCGCCCCATTGCCGCTCCTATGGAGGCTCCCAGGCCAAAACCCATGGCACCCAGCCCTCCCGAGGTCAGAAATGTTCTGGGTTCAGTATATTTGAAAAACTGAGCAGCCCACATTTGATTCTGACCCACTTCCGTTGTGATGACGGCCTTTCCTTCGGTTAACTCATACAGCTTTTCGATTACATACTGAGGGCTCAGTGACCCCTTTCCCCGGTATTTCAACGGGTATTTTTCTTTCCATTCCCTTACCTGCCTGTTCCATTCGCTTTCGGCCTTTTCATCCACCCTGCCCATCAGTTCTGTCAGCATTTCCTTAACATCTCCGCAAAGGGGAACATGGGTAGGTACATTTTTACTTATTTCTGCAGGATCAATGTCTATGTGAATGATAGTTGCTTCAGGTGCAAATTTTTCCACCCTGCTGACAACCCGATCGCTGAAGCGGGCGCCTACGGCAATCAGGCAGTCGCTGTGGGATACCGAGTAATTGGCATACCTGGTGCCGTGCATGCCTACCATGCCCAAAAAGTATGGGTGAGTCCCCGGGAAAGCTCCCATTCCCATGAGGGAGACACATACAGGAGCCTTGATCTTTTCTGCAAATTCCAGCAGCTCCTTGTGGGCACCGGAAATATTTACTCCGCCCCCTGCATAGATGACAGGCCGGGTGCTTTTATTAATCGCCTCCAGGGCCCTCTCCATGTTAACTATATTGTTTTCGGCTTCTTCGTACCACTTCTCCCTGGTCTTCCATTCCATTGGCCGGCCGTCACCGGGCTGATAGCTTATTAATGTATTCTGAACATCCTTGGGAATATCAACCACCACAGGCCCGGGACGCCCGCTTCTTGCAATGTCAAAAGCTTCCCGTATAATATGGGGCAGCCTTTCGGCATCCTTGACAATGTAATTATGCTTGGTAATGGGCATGGTTATGCCGGCAATATCGACCTCCTGAAAGGAGTCCCGCCCCAAAAGCTCGTTGGTTACCTGACCGCTGAACACAACCAGGGGTACCGAATCCATGTAGGCATCTGCAATTCCTGTAACAGTGTTGGTTGCTCCCGGCCCGGATGTTACCAGCACCACCCCGGGTTTCCCCGTGGCACGTGCATATCCTTCCGCGGCATGGGTTGCTCCCTGCTCATGGGCTGTCAGGATATGCGTTATCTCCCTGGTATTGTATAAGACATCATAAATAGGCAGGACAGCCCCTCCCGGATATCCGAAAATCAAGTCCACCTCTTGTTCCTTCAGGCATTCAACTAATACCTGTGCTCCTGTCAGCTTCATTCTTTTCATCGCCTCCCCTATCGCATATTATGTATAAATAAACCTTTTATCTCAATTGAGACAAAAGGCTTGTTCCTAAAGAACCATTCCTCATGATATTTGCCTTGTATTGTACATTGGCATGCTGCAGATGACAGCACTTCCTATTCACAGCATAGGGCTGCTATGGCATGGGCATAGATTTTGGTATGCAAAATCAAATCCTCAATATCAATATATTCATCTTTCTCATGGGCTACATCCGGTCTTCCCGGAAACTGAGCACCAAATGCCACTGCATTCCTGATGGCCCTTGCGTAGGTTCCTCCGCCAATCGCCAGAGCTTGGGCAGGCTGCCCGGTCTGCTCGGTATATACCCCCTTCAGAGTATCCACCAGGAAGCCTGACTCGGGCACATGAAGAGGAGCCTGAAATTCACCGAACTCTACCTCCACTCCGCTGCCTTCAAGTGCAGCTCTTATATTGTCCATTATCTCCTGCTTGCTGAAGGTAACGGGATAGCGGATATTGAATACCGCCTCTCCCCGGCTTTCATCCACTGAAATCATTCCCAAATTCAGAGTAAGCTTCCCGGATACCTCATCCTCCAAAGCCAGGTTAAGCCCCGCTCCCGTGGTATCGGTTCCGATTCGGTTGTTCAGAAACAACAGGAACTGCTCCATGTCACTATCTCCCAGGCCCATAGTGCTTATGAAGGCCAGTATATGGGCTATGGCATTTTTCCCCTTTTCAGGCATGCTGCCATGGGCAGAAACACCCTTCGCCGTCACCTCTATGCCGGAATCCTCGCAAAAGCCGGCGCTCAGCTCATAATCTGAAAACTTCTGCATGCTGTGAAGATGAGCCAGGATTTTGTCCTGATCTGCTGAAGGCAGGAAACAACAGCTGCACTCGTCCGGGACCATATTGGGACGATGTCCCCCTTTCAGGGACCTTATCTTCACTGCTGAACAGCTGCCCCTGGAAAACTCTTTCTTCAGGGTAAAATTCACGATTCCCTTTTCCACATTGATAATGGGGTAGTTGGCATCGGGAGCAACTCCAAAGTCCGGCATGGACTCTCTCTGAAAATAAACCTCCATATCCTTCCAGCCGCTCTCCTCGTCGGTGCCAAAAATTATGCGTACCTTCCGTTTCATTTTCCGGCCTGATTCCATGACAGCCTTCATTGCATAGAGAGCGCCGATGGTGGGCCCTTTATCGTCGGATGCCCCCCTCCCGTATATTTTCCCATCCACAATCCTTGCCTCATAGGGAGGATAAGTCCAGTTGCTGCCTTCCGGCACCACGTCCAGGTGACACAGGATGCCCATGGTCTCCCCGCCTTCTCCGAACTCGGCATGGCCGGCATAGCCGTCCACATTCTTTACCTTAAAGCCCAGTCTTTCAGCCAGGTCCAGCGAATAGCGCAAGGCCTCGTCCACCTTCTCACCAAAGGGTTTGCCAGGCAGAGCTTCCGCCTCTACACTGGGGATGCGGACAATTTCCTGTACTGCACGAATGATATCTTCTCTGTGCTCGTCTATGTATCGATTAAGATCCACTTGCATTAGCTCCTCTCTATAGTAGGTCCTTGATATAAAAGCCTTTCCCTTCAACTTCCCGGGTATCAATTATGGAAAGAAAGGCTGCCGGATCGATCCTTCGCACTATGTCCCTGGTCCGGGACAGCTCCATTACCCGGACCACCATGTAAATCAGCTTCCTTTCCTTCCCTGTATAGGCTCCTTCCCCTTCAATAAAAGTTATTCCCCTCTTAACCTTTTTTAGCAATTCATCCGCTATTTCCTTATGTTTTTCGGAAACGATTATTACCGTCTTCTTATGGTTAAAGCCCTCCTGTATGGCATCCACCGTCTTGTTGGCCACAAAAATGGCAACGATGGTAAGCATGGCCATCTCCACATTAAACAGAAAGGCAGCAAAGGTAAGGATTACGGCATTGATGGCCATTCCGATTCCGCCGATGCTGAAGGAAAAGTATTTGTTAATAATGATGGACAGGATATCCGTTCCCCCAAGAGAACCCCTATTCTTAATAATAATGCCTGTACCTGCGCCCGATATAAGACCCCCGAAGATAGCTGCCACAATTGAATTTTCCACTTTTAAGGCCCAGTTTCCTGTTAAGAACAGGAAGAGGGAAGAACTCATGATGCCCAGGATGGTCAAATATGTAAAGCGTTTTCCCAGGAAGCGGAAACTGCCGAAAAACAAGGGTATGTTAAGTATGATAACTGAAATACTGAGGGGTATCCGAAAAAGATATTCCAGCATCATGGCTATTCCCGTCACCCCGCTGCTCAGCAGCCGGTGGGGCTTAAATAAGGCATTAATGGCAAGGGAATAAATAAAACTGCCTGCCAGTATGTACATGACGCGGAAGATTGTGTTTCTGGTCTTCAGATTCATCTCCTGTTTTTCCTCCCCCTGCATTCCCTGCTGCTGTCCGCATGCATTCATCGGATTAAGTTTATCATAGTGTGCCTTTTTTTTCATTTATCAAACCTATGGCGGGTTTTCCTCTTTTCATGTTTTTTCTTATGTGATATAACAATAATAACACGAATAAACAAGGAGGAAAACGAATGCATATATTTACAGGAACAGCCCAGGAGTGGGACCATAAGGCAGCACTTGAAATAGTACAGCAGATCAAGGACAAGCCGGATACCGTCCTGGGCCTGGCCACAGGCTCCACCCCTGTCAATATGTACCGCAGGCTGATAGAGATGCACCGCGCCGGCCAGGTCAGCTTTTCAAAAGTCAAAACCTTTAATCTGGATGAGTATGTGGGAATTCCTAGGGAGCACCCATGCAGCTACTATTACTTCATGCAGGAGAACCTGTTCAGTGACATTGACATTCCCCCTGAATCCGTTTCCCTGCCTGACGGAAACGCGCCTGATCTGGAAGAAGAATGCAGACGCTATGAAAAAAAGATTGCAGACAGCGGCGGAATCGATTTGCAGGTACTGGGCATCGGCCACAACGGACACATAGGTTTCAATGAGCCCAATACCCCTTTTGAGTCGGTTACCGGCATTGTCGATCTGACCCAAAGCACCATAAAGGCCAATTCCAGGTTCTTTGAAAGTGAAGACCAGGTTCCCAGGCAGGCGGTTTCCATGGGCATAAAAACCATCATGCATGCACGAAAAATAATCCTGCTGGCAAAAGGAGCGGATAAGGCGGATATCATCCAAAAAGCCCTGCAGGGGCCCATTACTCCCGAGGTTCCGGCATCCGTCCTGCAGCTGCATCCCAACCTGCTTGTATTTCTTGATAATGAGGCAGCAGCCAGGCTCTAAAGGTATTTTCACAGGCAGCCCAAAGGCTGCCTTTTTTATTTGTTCCAATTATACGGTCTTTCGCTGAAGCCCTATGCTGAAACACCGTCCGAAGTTGTAACCGGCATGCTCATTTCAAAACCGCTCCGGTGTTGGCGGAAGTCACCATTCTGGCATAACGCCCCAGGTAGCCGGTGGTCACCTTTGGCCGGGGAGCTTTCCACTTATTCATTCTGTCCCTGAATACATCCTCATCCAGCACAAGGTCCAGCCTGCCCTCCGGTATGTTGATGGAGATAAGATCCCCTTCCTCAACTATGGCAATGGGGCCGCCGGACATGGCCTCCGGGGAGACATGACCAATGGAAGCACCTCTGGTAGCGCCGGAGAATCTGCCGTCGGTAATCAGGGCCACATCCTTGTCCAGACCCATGCCTGCTATGGCTGCCGTCGGCGACAGCATCTCCTTCATGCCAGGCCCTCCCTTGGGGCCTTCATAGCGTATTACAATGACATCCCCTTTTCTGATCTTTCCTCCCAGTATAGCCCGGTAGGCCTCCTCCTCCGATTCAAATACCCGGGCCGGCCCCTGATGGACCATCATCTCCGGAGCAACCGCTGATTGCTTGACAACAGCCCCGTCCGGTGCAAGATTTCCTCTCAGGACTGCAATGCCTCCCGTTTCACTGTAGGCATTGTCTGCAGAGCGAATTACATTCCGATTAAGCACCTGTGCTTCCCCGGCTGTTTCACCTATGGTCCTGCCGCTGACAGTAGGCAGATTGAGATGGAGAAGGCCTATAGCTGCCAGTTCTTTCATCACTGCCTGTACCCCGCCTGCTTCATACAGATCCTGCATGTGATGTGGACCGGCAGGGCTTAATTTGCATAGGTTGGGAGTTTTTGAGCTTATTTCATTTACGATGTCAAGATCAATTACAATTCCGGCCTCATGGGCTATGGCAGGCAAATGCAGTATGGAGTTGGTGGAGCAGCCCAGGGCCATGTCCATGGTCAGGGCATTTTCAAAGGCTTCCCTGGTCATAATGTCACGGGGACGGAGATCCCTTTTAAGCAGCTCCATCACCTGCCAGCCCGCTTCCTTGGCCAGCCGGATCCTCTCACCGTAAACCGCCGGAATGGTTCCGTTTCCGGGCAGCCCCATACCGATGGTCTCGGTCAGGCAGTTCATGGAATTGGCGGTAAACATGCCTGAGCAGGAACCGCATCCCGGGCAGGCATGCTCTTCCATTTCACAAAGCTCCTCCTCCGTCATGCTGCCGGCACTTACAGAACCTACCGCCTCAAACATCATGGTCAGATCCAGTTCCTTTCCCTTCCACCGGCCTGCCAGCATGGGTCCGCCGCTGACCACAATGGCGGGGATGTTTACCCTGGCGGCTGCCATCAGCATTCCCGGCACAACCTTGTCACAATTGGGTATGAGCACCATGGCATCAAAGGCATTAGCCTCTGCCATGGCTTCTATGCTGTCGGCTATCAGTTCCCGTGTCGGCAGGGAAAAATTCATGCCCGGATGGTTCATGGCGGTTCCGTCACATACTCCGATACAGGGAACCTCCACAGGCATTCCGCCTGCCATTCTGATTCCGCTCTTTACTGCCTCGGAAATGGTGTCCAGATGGATATGACCGGGTATGGATTCATTTTTGGAATTTATAACACCGATAACAGGCAGGCTGAGCTCCCGGGCCGTATAGCCCATTCCCTTCAGCAGGGAACGATGAGGTGCTCTCTCCACGCCTGACTTCATTCTGTTGCTTTTCATTTTTTCTTATCTCCTTCTTGTATGCCCCTTTTCCCTGATTCTCTCAGTCTATGCGAAGAATGCTTTTAAGAGGCCTTTTCGGCACATGAAGCACATCATCTTCATCCTTGTAATAGCGGATGTCGTCTTCGGATTCCTCTGTAACAGGGGACTCTGCCGGATAGCCCAGGGCTATCACCGAGTCTATTTCATACTCTTCCGATATATTTAGTACCTGCGTTAGTTCCTTCCGTTTTACGGAGCCCAGCCAGCAGCTTCCGATTCCATGGCTCCAGGCTGCCAGAATAATATTTTCAATGGCTGCACCTGCATCGTGCTGGGCTGAAGAGCCTGCATATCCCTTTCGCACCAGAACCACAATATAGGCTGCGGGCTTTTCCCCTTCCCCCGGATTACCCCTGGGAGCAATATAGCCCGCCCAGCTTAAGGTGCGGAATACAGGTTCCAGCAGTTCCTCTTTCTGTACAATGTGATAGGCAAGAGGCTGCCGGTTGGATGCTGAAGGCGCCAGCCGGCCGCAGTCCACCAAATCGGTGAGGATCTCAAGGCTTATTTTCTCCTGCTTAAACCTGCGTATGGTTCTTCTTGTTTTTATCAGTTCAATCATCTGCATCACAAAAATCACCTGCCAGCTTTTGTTTTTTAAACCCCTTACGGGATATGATTCCGCTGCTTTATTTCCTGTCTCACTTTTCCCATGCCACAAGAAAGGGATAGGGATTAAAGGCACGAAGTCTGCTGCCCTTTCCATAGTACATTCCAAAGTGCAGGTGGGGAAGAAACTGCCCGGTGGTTCCTTCCTCCCCATAGCCTGTGTCACCCACATATCCGATGATCTGGCCCGCTTTTACCTTGTCGCCTTCTTTGGGTCTTCCTTCATAGCGGGACATATGGGCATAATAATAGTAGATATTATCCTTTCCGCGTATCCCCAGCCTGTATCCCCCAAGGTTGTTCCAGCCGCTCCTTTCGATTACTCCGTCACATACAGAGCGTATGGGAACACCCTTATCGGTCATAATGTCTATTCCCTCATGGCTTCGCTCTCCGCCGAAGGAGCGGGCATCCCCGTATCCGTCTTCATAGGTGTATTCAACACTTAGGTCCAGGGGAAAGACTTTATTGTCGTAGACAGCCCGTAAATCCAACAGGGCTTCCGCCTCCCTTTTCACTCTGCGAAGAAAGGCTTTGTCATTGTTATAGTCTGTCAGGCTGGGAGGCAGCTGCTCTGTACTCCCCACCCCGGTCAGATGCAGGGCAATGCCTGCCGCTCGCTCCCTGGTAATATCTTCAGGCGGAGTTCCTTCGGCCAAATCCACAGCAGCCAGATAATGCCAGGGTACATTCATTTCCTCTTCCAGTTCAAAATACATAAGCAGATGCTCTGAAGAAAACTGATCTGCCCTATACTGCCCGGAGGACTGGGACAGATTGAGGAGCAAAAGCAGCAAAGCTGCCGGTATAAGAAGCAAGATAAGGAGAAAGAGCACAAACCTGGTTCGGTCAGCAACATAAAATCGGCGATACCGCCTTCCTGCATACATAGGCATACAAACCCCCAAAAAGGTACTGCTTCCATATAAAGTATATCTGCCTGCCCCCGGGTTTACAACTAATTCTTTGTGATTCCGCCGGCGATCCGGTCTCCCATTTCCTCCGTGCCTATTCTGGTCATACCGGGCTGCATGATATCTACAGTTCGGAAGCCCTGATCCAGAACCTTTTCCACCGCAGTTTCCACTGCTGCCGCTGCATCCTCCCTGTTAAAGCTGTGTCGGAACATCATGGCTGTACTCAGGATGGCGGCAATGGGGTTGGCAAGGTCCTTCCCGGCAATATCCGGCGCCGAGCCGTGAACGGGCTCATAAAGTCCCGGTCTGCCTTCTCCCAGGCTTGCTGAAGGCAGCATTCCCAGGGAACCGGTCAGCATGGAAGCCTCATCGCTCAGAATATCTCCGAACATGTTGGAGGTTACAATTACATCAAACTGCCTTGGATTCCTAATCAGCTGCATGGCTGCATTATCCACATACATATGTTCCAGGCGGACGTCCGGGTAATCCCCTGCAATCCCGGATACCACTTCCCGCCACATCCTGGAGCTTTCAAGCACATTGGCCTTGTCTATGGACATTAATTTCTTTCCCCGCTTACCTGCAATCTCAAAGGCCCTTCTGGCCACCCGTTCCACTTCATGAGCGGTATAGAACTCCGTATCCCAGGCCTCCTCACCCGAAGGACCCATGCGCCTGCCCCGCTGCCCGAAGTAGATGCCTCCTGTCAGTTCCCTTACCACCATAATGTTGAGGCCCTCTCCCAGCACCTCTTCCTTCAGAGTTGAAGCGGACTTCAACTGGGGAAAGAGGATTGCCGGGCGCAGGTTTGCAAAAAGGCCCAGCCCCTTTCGTATTGCCAGCAGCCCTGCCTCAGGGCGCAGATGCCCGGGAAGCTTGTCCCACTTTTCCCCGCCTACGGCTCCCAATAGTACGGCATCGCTGCTTTTACAGACCTCCAGGGTCTCTTCGGGAAGGGGCCGGCCGGTCTCATCGATGGCTGCTCCTCCCATGAGGACTTCCTGGTACTCAAAGTCAATTTCATAAACCTTAGATATACGGTCCAGCACCTTTAGGGCCTGCCGGATGATATCCGGCCCGATTCCGTCTCCCGGAATGACAGCAATTCTCAACTTCTCTTCATCCTTTCCCGAACATAGTGAATCAGGCCGTCAGCCCGGATGATTTCCTGCATAAAGTCCGGGAAAGGCTCTGCCTGATATACGCTGCCTTTTGTCAGATTCACAATTTTGCCGGTCTTTACATCCACCTGAACCTGATCTCCCTCATCAATCTCCCTGGCCGCTTCAGGGCATTCCAGGATGGGAAGACCGATATTAATGGCATTTCTGTAGAAGATCCTGGCAAAGGTTTCCGCTATGATGCAGCTGATGCCGGCAGCCTTAAGTGCAATGGGAGCATGCTCACGGGAGGAGCCGCAGCCAAAATTCCGCCCGGCTGCCATAATATCACCCGGCTTCACCCGGCCTGTGAAGGTTTTGTCCAGATCTTCCATACAGTGGCCGGCCAGCTCTGCAGGATCAGTGGTATTTAAGTAACGGGCGGGTATGATTACGTCCGTATCTATATTGTCTCCGTATTTGATTACCTTTCCCTGTATCATTTCATAACCTCCTCGGGTGAAGAAATTCGTCCGGTAATTGCTGATGCGGCAGCCACAGCCGGACTGGCCAGATATACTTCACTCTCCGGGTGCCCCATGCGCCCTACAAAGTTCCTGTTGGTGGTGGCCACCGCCCGCTCTCCCTTGCCTAAGACGCCCATATGGCCGCCCAGGCAGGGGCCGCAGGTAGGCGTGCTGACAGCTGCACCGGCCTCCACGAAGATTTCCAGAAGGCCCTCCCGCATGGCCTGCAGGTAGATCTTCTGAGTGGCAGGAAAGATAATTGTACGTACCCTGGGGTGTACCTTCTTATCCTTCAGCAGCCTGGCTGCTGCTCTCAAATCTTCAATTCTGCCATTGGTGCAGGAGCCAATTACCACCTGATCTATGGTTACCTCTCCCACCTCATCTATGGTACGGGTATTCTCCGGCAGATGGGGAAAGGCTACAGTAGGCCTTATATCAGACAAATTAATATCAATAACCCTGGTGTATACAGCATCCTCATCGGCCTTAAATATTCTATACTCCCTGTCAGAGTGTTCCTTTACATAGGCAATAGTCTTATCATCCACTTCAAATATCCCATTCTTGGCACCGGCCTCAATGGCCATATTGGCCATGGTAAAGCGGTCATCCATGGACAGGGCTGCCAGGCCTTCCCCTCCGTACTCCATAGACTGATAAAGCGCACCGTCCACACCAACCTGTCCGATAATATGAAGAATTACATCCTTGCCGCTGACCCAGGGCTGAAGTTTACCCTTCAGGTTGAACCTGATGGCCTCAGGCACCTTGAACCAGCACTTTCCGGAAGCCATGCCGGCTGCCATGTCAGTGCTGCCCACTCCGGTGGAAAAGGCACCCAGGGCTCCATAGGTACAGGTGTGTGAATCTGCCCCTATAATGACATCGCCGGGTACTGCCAGCCCCTTTTCCGGGATCAGGGCATGCTCAATGCCCATCTGCCCTATTTCAAAGTAGTTTTCTATTTCATGGCGGTATGCAAAATCACGGATAAGGCGGCATTGCTCGGCGGATTTAATATCCTTGTTGGGTGTAAAATGATCCGGGACAATTGCCACCTTCCCCTTATCAAAGACACCCTCTGCCCCTATTCTTTCAAATTCCTTAACAGCTACCGGGCTTGTGATATCGTTTCCCAGTACCAGATCCAGATCAGCCATAATCAGCTGGCCCGGTTCCACCCTATCAAGCCCGGCATGCGCCGCCAGTATTTTTTGTGTCATGGTCATGCCCACTTAAAAACCCTCTCCTTCTGTCCGATTTATTTCCTGTCTTCATATATATTCCTTCCCATGTGGCTTAGCCCTATAAAGCCACATCGGGTTTTGTATTCTGCTGAACTTCTGCAGTCAGTTCCTGATGATGCTGATAGAGAAAGTACTCAATGGAATCCATCAGGGCTGCCCAGCTAGCTTCAATTATATTGGTGGAGACCCCTACCGTTCCCCAAACCTTTTCTCCGTCAGTGGATTCTATATGAACCCGGACCTTGGCGGCAGTCCCTTTGTCTGTATCCAGCACCCGGACCTTGTAGTCAGTCAGCCGCATCCGATCCAGCTGGGGATAAAATACCCGGAGTGCTTTCCGCAGTGCACTGTCCAGTGCGTTGACCGGCCCGTCTCCTTCAGCTGCCGATACTTCCTCCACTCCGTCCACCTGTACCTTTATAATGGCAGAGGCGCTGTAGTCATCCTGCCAGTGCTCCTCGCAGAGCACCCTGAAATCCTTTACATTGAAGAAACGGATATCCTTGCCCAGCACTCTTCTTACCAGCAGTTCAAAGGAGGTTTCAGCACCTTCGAACTGGTAACCTTCATGCTCCAGCCGTTTCATCTCATCCATGAGGTATTGGGTTTCCGGTGAATTTTTATCCACCCAGGGGGTAAGCTCCTGGATCCGCTTTAGTATGGTACTTCTGCCTGATACCTCCGACATCAGTATGCGCCTTTCGTTCCCCACCAGCTCAGGCCGTATATGCTCAAAGGACAACGGGTTCTTGTTTATGGCATCAATGTGCATTCCTCCCTTGTGGGCAAAGGCACTGCGTCCCACATAAGGGGCTCTTTCATTGGGCACCATATTGGCCAGTTCGCTTACATAGCGGGACACAGCTGAAAGGTTTTCCATCTGCTCCTCAGGAATACAGCGGATATTTCGCTTCAGCTGCAGGTTGGGTATTATGGTACAGAGGTTGGCATTGCCGCACCTCTCACCATAGCCGTTTATTGTACCCTGCACATGCACTGCACCGCTTTCCACCGCCATCAGCGAATTGGCCACTGCCATGCCGCTGTCATTGTGACAGTGAATGCCTATGGGTATGGAAAAATGTCCTGCTGCCTCTGATACTGTTCTGCTTATGTCGGACGGAAAGCTTCCGCCGTTGGTATCGCACAGCACCAGGCAGTCGGCACCTGCCTCTGCAGCTGCCTTCAGGCATTCAAGGGCATAGTCCGGGTTGGCCCGGTATCCGTCAAAAAAGTGTTCTGCATCGAATATGACTTCTTTTCCCTGCTCTTTGAGAAAGGAAAGGGTATCCCGAATCATGCGCAGATTCTCAGTTAAAGTGGTTCTTATGATATCCGTCACATGGAAATCCCAGCTTTTCCCGAAAATGGTCACAACGGAGGTACCCGCCTTAAGCAAGGCCTGCAGATTGGCATCCTGCTCAGCTGCCAATCCCGCCCTGCAGGTACTGCCGAAGGCTGCCAGCCGGGCATTTTTTAGCTGCAGCCGGCCGGCCTTCCGGAAAAACTCCAGATCCTTGGGGTTGGAACCGGGGTTGCCCGCCTCGATATAGTCTATTCCGAATTCATCCAGTTTCCGCACTATTCTGAGCTTGTCGTTTACGGTAAAGGATATGCCTTCTGCCTGCGCCCCGTCCCGCAGGGTGGAATCGTATATTACAACCTTTTTTCTCAGTTTGAAATCCCCATTTCAATACCATCTCCTCTTGCTATATTTGTTAATTCCGCTTACATATATCTCTATACAGCCTCTATGGCTTCCTTCTGCCGGTCTGAGTTGTTTGGATTCTGGCTTATATCATGAAGCATCTTATTTATGGCATTGATATATGCCTTTACACTGGCTTCTATGATGTCCGTACTGACGCCCCGGCCCACATAATTCCTTCCGTCTTTCTCCACCTTGACGGTGCCTTCTCCCAGGGCATCCTTGCCGCTGGTTATTGCCCGGATTCGGTAATCCTTCAGATTTACATCCAGTCCGGCAGCCCTCTCCACTGCATGGAACAAGGCATCAATGGGGCCGTCCCCGCAGGCTGCCTCCTCCACCGTCCGGCCTTCCCTGGAGATCCGCACCGAAGCAGTTGCAATCAGGGAATTGCCGCTGGAGACATGGTAATACTTAAGCTGCAAAGCTTCAGGTATCTGCACCAGTTCTTCGGAGACCAGGGCTTCAATGTCGGAATCCGTTACAACCTTCTTCTTGTCTGCCAGATCCTTGAACTTCTGAAAGGCATCGTTGACATCATCTGCCGACAAATGGTGAAAGCCCAGCTCCTGCAAGCGCTCTTCAAAGGCATGCCTGCCGGAGTGCTTGCCCAGGACCATCTGGCTTTTTTTAAGCCCAATGGATTCCGGTGTCATGATCTCATAGGTCTCTCTGTTTGTCATAATACCATGCTGGTGAATACCCGACTCATGGGCAAAGGCATTGGTGCCCACAATGGCCTTATTGGGCTGCACATGGACTCCGGTTAGAGAGCTGACCAATGAGCTGGTGCGATAAATCTGCTCGGTGACAATATTGGTCTGGAAGTGATAGAAATCCTTCCGGGTGCGCAGGGCCATGACCAGCTCCTCCAGGGCAGCATTTCCTGCCCTTTCACCCAGGCCGTTGATGGTACACTCCACCTGTCTGGCCCCGTTCTCCAGGGCTGCCAGGGTATTTGCCACTGCCAGGCCCAGATCGTTGTGGCAATGCACGCTGAGCACCACATTATCTATTCCTCTGACGTTTTTTTGTATCCCTCTGATCAGGGCTCCGAATTCTTCCGGTGTGGAATAGCCCACCGTATCCGGTATATTCAGTACATCCGCCCCTGCCCGGATTACTTCCTCCAATACCTGATACAAAAACTCCGGCCTGGTGCGGGAGCCGTCCTCCGGGGAAAACTCCACCTGCGGGCAGAGGGACCTGGCATAGGATACCATTTCAGCCGCCCGTTTGAGAACTGCTTCAGGCTCCATGCGCAGCTTGTATTTCATGTGAATGTCGGAGGTGGCTATAAAGGTGTGAATCCTCGGTCTGGCTGCCTCCTGCACCGCCTCCCATGCCCGATCGATATCCTGCCTTACCGCCCTGGCCAGGGCGGCAATGACCGGCTTTCGAATTTGCTGAGAAATCAGCCTGACCCCTTCAAAGTCACCTTTGGAGGAGATGGGAAAACCTGCCTCAATGACATCAACACCCAGGCTCTCCAGCTGCCGGGCAATCTCCAGCTTTTCCTGCATGTTCAGGCTGATACCGGGGGATTGTTCACCGTCTCTCAAAGTAGTATCAAAAACAGCAATATGATCTGCCATGATAATTCTCCTTAATCGGTTTATTTTTTCTTAACCCAGGGCATCATCTTACGCAGCTCCCGTCCCACGCTTTCTATCTCATGGCTTTGCTCACGGACGCGCATGGCCGAAAAGGAGGGACGGTTGGCCTGGTTTTCCAGAATCCAGTTCTTTGCAAAGGTACCGTCCTGTATTTCACTCAGTATCTTTTTCATCTCCTGGCGTGTCTGGTCGGTAATGATCCGCTTTCCGGTGCAGTAGTCTCCGTACTCGGCTGTGTCGCTGATGGAGTAGCGCATGTAGGACATTCCGCCCTCGTACATTAGATCCACAATCAGCTTCATTTCATGAAGGCATTCAAAGTATGCGCTTTCAGGCTGATACCCCGCCTCCACCAGGGTTTCAAAGCCTGCCTTGATAAGCTCGGTCACGCCGCCGCACAGTACTGCCTGCTCGCCGAACAAATCGGTTTCCGTCTCCTCTTTGAAGGTGGTCTCCAGAACACCGGCCCTCGCCCCTCCAATGCCTGCCGCATAGGCCAGGGCATAATCACGGGCCTTTCCTGTGGCATCCTGATGAACTGCAATCAGGCAGGGTACCCCTTTGCCCTCCAGGAACTGGCTTCTGACCGTATGCCCGGGGCCTTTGGGTGCCACCATTATAACGTCAACCTCGTCCGGCGGTACTATCTGGCCGAAGTGGATGTTGAAGCCGTGGGCAAACATCAGGGCATTGCCCGGCTTCAGGTAAGGTTCAATGGATTCCCTGTACAGCTTTGCCTGCTTCTCATCGGGCACCAGCATCATAATTAAATCTGCTGCTTCAGCCGCCTCTGCCGTCTCCATCACCTTCAGCCCGGCCTGCTCTGCTTTTTCCCAGGAGGAACTTCCCTGGTAGAGGCCTACAATTACATCTGCCCCGCTTTCCTTCAGATTAAGCGCATGAGCATGCCCCTGGCTTCCATAGCCGATGACAGCAACTTTTTTGCCCATAAGAAGCCCTAAGTTTGCATCCGATTCATAATACATTTTCGCCATAGAACTCTTCCTCCTCATTTTCCGGGTGAATGCATCTGACCATTCTCATTCCCCTATCGATTGAAATATTGCCGGTGCGAACCATTTCCAGGATGCCGAAGTCATCCAGCATCTCCTCCAGGGCAGCTATTTTCTTGCTGTCCCCCGTAATTTCCACAATGACGGAATTGCGGTTTACATCCACTACCTTGGCCCTGAAGATGTTGACTATGTCCACTATCTGATTTCGCGTGGCAGGAGTTGCCCTTACCTTTATAAGGGCCAGCTCCCTTGAGATGGAATCCTCGCCGATAATTGAAACCTTGATGACATTTATAAGCTTGTTCAGCTGTTTTGTGACCTGACCCACAATGTATTCGTCTCCATCCACAACTATGGTAATACGCGAAACAGCAGGATTCTCAGTTACGCCCACAGCCAGGCTTTCTATATTGAAACCCCTGCGGCTGAACAGCCCTGATACCCTGGACAGTACACCGGGATGGTTATCAACCAGTACGCCCAATACATATTTCATCTCTCTTCCCTCCCTATTCTTTGTTGGTATAAAATAAAAAACCTTTCACACCCATGCATGTGTGAACACATGCATAGGGGTGAAAGGCTGC
>FZPS01000229.1_pt251 | contig 40373 bp, 31 predicted proteins | sample 1817821 | NCBI WGS metagenome assembly FZPS01 (sample SAMEA104158645, study PRJEB21678) | metagenome | place: Germany | collected 2015-04-21 | reverse complement strand
CCCAGAATCCGGCGCACCTTGGATTTACGTCGACTGAGCTCCGCCCTCGTCGATTAATTTCATATTGAAACTGCACGAAAGGACAATGATGGCGTCGCGGGGATTTTTCAACCGTTTGGCAAGCTCGGTGGTTAGGACCGCGAAGAGTGAACTGCGGCGTCAAACTCGCAAGATTGTTCGCGGACAGGCCGACAATATGTCTGGCGGAAGTTCGAATGGGACGGTGCCGAGGCCCGGTGGGGCGCGGAAACCGGCGCCCGGACAGTCACGAGGGCCGGCTTCTGATGAGGCGCGGAAACCGGCGCCCGGTGTTTCTCGGAATGCGGCGCATGGTCAGTCTCGGGAGGAGGCGCCTGGCAGATCTCGGAAGCCGTCCGTTGCTTCCCCGGATTCCCGAACAAACGCTTCTTGGGACATGCTCGATTCGCACTCGGAGGCGTCGGTAGCTTTTTTCATGCCGAAAGGATCTCCGCTACCTGAATTTAGTTACTCCCCGGAACGCAATCATCGCGCCGATCCCGGCGAAGTTGTGTGGACTTGGGTTCCTTTCGAAGAAGACCCCACGCAGGGGAAGGATCGCCCCGTTTTAGTTCTCGCTGAAACTAACCGGGGAGTTATCGCCTCCCAAATGACCAGCCGCGACCGCACAGAAGACTTTCTTTCAGAAGACAAATTCGGGAGGGCGTGGCTCGACATCGGTACGGGGTCGTGGGATCAGCAGGGTCGCAACTCCGAGGTCAGGTTGGATCGGTTGCTCGTGATCCCGCGCGGCTCCATACGTCGCGAGGGAGGTCGCCTGGATAAGGACACTTTCTACCACGTCGTTCGCAAAATCCGTGAGGTTCACGAAGCACACGGGTGGGGCGAACACTGAGGTCTAGCGTCTGCTCCGATGCGGCTTCTATACGCACTGTAACCTTGGCGCTTCTACGCCGTGATTCTGCAGCTTGCGCATTCCAGTTCCAAGACTTTTGGGCGGTAAATCTAATGCTCCCCGGCTGTATCCCCCAAGTTCTTCACTGTAATCCCGGTGCTCTTCGTTGTATTCCGCGTGTTTTCGGGCAAGCTCAAATTAATGTCCGTGCCTTTCCCTAACATTTAGTCATAGATAAAAGCCCCATTCTTGAGACAGAAGGTTCCTCATGGACGAATTTTCTGACCTTGTTCCTGGTCTATACGAAACCATCATTGATGCTGGTTTAGAGGCCGCTCTTGAAGAGTACGGCGAACGCGCCATCAGGCAGACGGTTGATAATGCAGACTTTCCCTACGTCATCTCGAAATACATTGCGCGCAGGCTTGAGCGTTCCCTAGAGAGGAGTGAGAAAGCAGATCGCGTTGCACTTACCGACAAGATTCTAGAGATAATTGACTCGCATGACAGCCAGTCGGAAGTGAAGAATCCACTCCAGATTCAAGAGGGCGCGGCACAGCTCCTGACCGAGATCAAGTCTTCAGAGAAGATGCCGAAGCTCGTGCGGCCCGAGACCCCACTGAACGATGCCGCATTGCTAACCAATGCGGAGCATGACCCGTCTATTCAAGCTGAACTATCAAAGGAATTACCTTCGGCCGACCGTGTAGACGCACTGATTGCTTTTATCAAGTGGACTGGTATCAGAACCATTGCAAAGCAGCTCAGGGCCCTGAAAGAGCGCGGAGTTCCGATTCGCATCATTACAACTACCTACACTGGTGCCACCAAACGTGAAGCGCTGGATCGGCTGGTCCGCGATTATGGCGCGCAGATTAAGATCAACTACAACACGAAATCGACACGTTTACATGCCAAAGCTTGGCTAATTCACAGGAATACCGGCTTTCACACGGCCTTTGTCGGATCTTCGAACCTATCAGCAGCTGCCATGCAAGATGGTCTGGAGTGGAATGTCCGGCTTGCTCAAAACAGCACGCCTGCGGTCTTTGAAAAGTTTGAGAAAACCTTTGAGTCTTATTGGGCCTCGCCCTCTTTTGAAACCTATGACCCCGATCGAGATGCCGCGCGCCTAGATGCTGCGCTTGAAGAAGCACGCGGTTTCGGCACAAAGAAGAGCATCGAGTTTGACTTTACTGCGCTGGATATTTCCCCATATCCGTATCAGCAGATGATGCTTGACGAACTAAAGTACGAGCGCAGTAAGGGACACCACCAGAACCTAGTAGTGGCCGCAACCGGTACAGGAAAGACGGTCGTGGCCGCGCTTGATTACAAGGCTTTGCGGCAGCAGCTCTCCTCAAAGCTAAATCGTCTCCCCCGAACGCTGTTCATTGCGCATCGTGATGAGATCCTGGATCAATCAATGCGGACATTCCGGGACGTCATTAAGTCGCCCAACATCATCTGGTCAACCTCTAGTGGCTACAAAGTATCTGACCTCAATGAAATCAGCTTCAATAGTTACGACAACATAGCTTTTGCAAGCATTCAGTCACTGCACTCCAAGAGACTGTCGGAACTTCCGCGAGATTTCTTCGACATCATCATCGTCGACGAGTTCCATCACGCTGAAGCACAGAGCTACAGGCGGTTGCTAAGCCACTTCAAGCCTGCTGAACTACTGGGCCTTACAGCAACGCCCGAGCGCGGCGATGGAATCAATGTCGCCCTAGAGTTTTTCGGTGGACGTGTCGCGACGGAGTTGCGCTTGTGGGATGCCCTCGAAGAGGGGCTCCTCTCCCCCTTCCATTACTTCGTCAACTATGACGGCACTGATCTATCAAAAGTGAAGATGCAACGCGGCGATTACGTGCCTAGTGAGCTCTCAAACGTCCTAACTGGTAACGATGCACGCGTGCGAATGATCGTCGAGGCTATGAAAGACAAAATCATTGACTTATCGAGCATGCGCGCGCTGGCATTCTGCGTAGATATCAACCATGCCCGCTACATGGCAGAATCGTTCAGAAAGTTCGGATTCCAAGCTGAATATGTCACCTCAAGAGATTCGTCGATGCCTCGCGATGATGCACTCCGTGCCCTCGCAGACGGCGACATACAAATCCTGTGTTCGGTAGACATCTTTAACGAGGGCGTTGATGTGCCAGACATCAACACTGTCCTAATGTTGCGGCCAACGCAGTCGCCAATAATCTTTCTGCAACAGCTTGGACGAGGGCTTCGGCTTTCGGAAAACAAGACGGTCCTAACAGTCCTTGACTATGTTGGAAACCAAAACAAGGGCTTTCGATTCGATCTGAAGCTTCAAGCCTTGACCGGAACTTCACGGAGCAAGCTAAGTCAAAGTATTAGGTCGGGCTTTAGCCATCTACCTGCTGGATCACAGATTATTCTCGAAGAAAAGTCACAGCAGATAGTTCTCCAATCAATTAAGAACAATCTCAAAATCAACACGTCAAAGACGATTTCCGAGATTCGAAGCGCCGCTCTTTCTGAAGGAATCTCAAATATCCAGGACTACCAGCTCACGAATTACCTTGAAGATGCAAATCGAGAGCTTTCAGAAATCTACAACCGCGATGAATTCAGAAAGAGACCAGTTTCCTGGAAACGTCTTTTGCATTTCGCCGCAACAGGAAATGACACACAGGAAGACGAGTTTGATGACGTGCGACAGCGATTACGAGTCCTCGCTCATGTCACCGATCCAGAGAGGATTGAGGCATATCTAGGCATACTGTCCACCCCGCACCTCAGGTATGAATCACTTTCTCTGCATGACAAGCTTTACGCTCACATGCTTGTATATTCATTTTGGAAAAATGGCATCCGCCATGGTGAAGAGCTCCGCTCTATTGATTACGCTCTGCAGATTTTGCGGTCAACTCCCGGTCTAGTCGATGAACTCCGTCAGATTTTCGAAGCTGCAAGTAATAGGTCCAAAAGACTCTACGAAATTCCCGAGGGAGAGTTAGGACGACTCACTCCACTACGTGTCGGAGCACAGTACACACGTGAAGAGTTGCTGGCTGGAATCGGCGTTGGATTTGAATTCGAGCGTCAGCGTCCCGGCAGGATACGAGAAGGAGTGAGTCGCTGTGAGCGTACCAATATTGACGCCCTATTAGTGACACTAGTGAAGTCGGAGGCTGACTTCTCGCCAAATACTCTGTACCGCGATTTTGCTTTGACACCGACACTGTTTCACTGGGAATCTCAATCTAGAACAGATGCAAATACCAAGACAGGTCTTAGATACCGCGGTCTCACAGAGATCCAATCCAACTTCGCATTGTTCATTCGCGAAACAAAGAAAGATGATTTTGGCGATGGAGCTGCATATACCTTTGCCGGTCCTGCACACTTTGTAAAAAGCACGGGTTCGAAACCCATGCAGATTACCTGGAGACTAGACCACCCATTACCGCCAGACCTATACGAGGCAGCGAGGGCAGTCGCTTCCTAAACCTGATCTGCATATCGCGAGGGGCGCCCGCACATTTGAGAGGCGCGAGCCTCTACACAGCTCGGATGAGCTCTACACCTACCACTGAAACACCAGCCAAGGAGCAGACGTTTCCCTCACAACACACAAATAATTCACGACGCCATGAGCCGTCCGAGGTTCGATGCCTTCCAGGCAAGGCACACAAACGGTTCACGTAACCGTGGGCAGTAACTCAGAAAAGGCGCCCTCCGTCCTCATTATCAGAACCAGAGAACCGCACTAACTAGAAGGTAAAGCCTTCACCATTAACATGCAGCGTCTCTACATATGAAGCAGATGATCTCTCCATGCGATATTCGAACCTGAATAGCGCGCATCCGAGGAAGTTGATTTGAGAACCTCTTCACGATTGCACCAGTTTCCGCTCAAAAACTGGAATTCGTACTCCTAATTCGAAAAGGTAATAAGAGATACCAGTACCGATCTTAGGTTTATCAATGTCTAATTCAGACAATGCAACTCCAAACGAAGTGAATAAGGAAAATCAAGACTCTTCCTCCGCGGACGGAAGTCTGGGAGATAGCGGGGCACCTGGAGAAACCCTCCAAACCCCGGCAGACAAACCCAAGAAATTCGACATAAATGATCTAAGCAAGCACCAGGTCACAAGAGCTGTTTTCTACCCATCAGCAGTAATCCTCGTCCTCCTTGTAACTGCAGCAATCCTGGTTCCCGATCAGCTGGAGGGCGTAATCTCATGGATCTCAACCAAAGTCATTAACAACCTGTCGTGGTACTACGTCCTGGTAGCAACCAGTTTCGTCGGATTCGCGCTGATCGTCGCGTTCACCCGATTCGGCGACACCAAACTTGGCGATGATGACGACGAACCCGAGTACTCAACCCGATCCTGGTTCGCCATGCTCTTCGCAGCAGGCATGGGCATCGGCCTCGTCTTCTACGGCGCCGGCGAGCCCATGTCCCACTTCGCATCACCGCGCCCCGGCGTAGAAGGAAGCGAAGGCGCACTCGCCACCGAGGCCCTCGCCTCAACCTTCCTCCACTGGGGCCTTCACCCGTGGGCAATTTACGTGGTCGTCGGCCTTGCGATCGCATACATGCACTTCCGCAAGAAACGACCAATTTCCATTCGTTGGACCCTTGAACCAATCCTTGGAAAGAAACGCGTCGAGGGCGGACTTGGCCACACCATCGACTCGATAGCAATCGTCGGCACGGTGCTCGGCATTGCGACCTCCCTAGGTTTCGGAGTCAATCAGGTAGCCGCCGGCATCGAGTACCTCACAGGTTTCGAGGCAACCCGCACCGTCCTCGTCGTCCTCGTAATCGTAATATCCGCACTAGCGGCAACGTCCGTGGCGACTGGCCTTGATAACGGTATTCAGTTCCTGTCGAATCTGAACTTGATGATGGCTGCGCTGCTCGCTTTCGCGGTTGCGGCGCTAGGCCCGACGGTGTTCATCCTCAACGAGTTCGTACAAGACATCGGCGTATACCTAGCCAACCTCGTGAAGATGTCATTCACAACGCTACCATTCCAGGGTGTGGAAGGAACGACCTGGCTGACGTCGTGGACAACTTATTACTGGGGCTGGTGGATCTCCTGGTCACCATTCGTGGGCGTGTTTATTGCGCGCATTTCGCGAGGCCGCACGATCCGCGAATTCATCATCGGCGTCCTCGCCGTCCCCACGCTGGTCACATTCCTGTGGTTCGCGATCATGGGCGGCAACGCACTGTTCCAGCACATGTTCGGCAGTTCAGACCTGATCGGCAGCAACGGCCTCGTCAACATAAATACCGTGCTGTTCGAATCGTTTGAGCCTCTGCCTGGCGCGAAGATCCTCTCCGGCCTCGCGGTCATAATCGTGATTATTTTCTTCATCACGTCATCGGACTCCGGATCGTACGTAATGTCGATGCTGTCCACAGGCGGAAATCCCAACCCCGCGCTGTGGGTCCGCCTGACCTGGGCGACGCTGACCGGCGCGGTGACCGCCGCAATGATCGGCGCGTCCACCGGAGACACCGGCATGGCTGCCCTCCAATCCCTCGCGATCCTAGCGGCGTTGCCGTTCAGCTTCGTGATGATCGGAATGTGCGTTTCCGTTTGGAGATCCCTGCGCCGCGAGCACGAAAAAATCCAGCAGGTTGAAGACGAAATGCACGAACAGTACCTCGTCGAAACCGTGCAAGCACGCGTCGAAGAAGGACTCGAAAGTAGCGGCGTCCTCGACCCCTACTCCCCCACGAGCGGTTCAATCCGGTCGCTCGGCACACTCAAGAAATCCCCGATTCCGATTGCACCCGAACTCGTGCACTTCGCGCGGCGCGTCCGCCGCAAACGCGACGACGACAGGCAAGCGGACGGTAAGCGAGGCGCTGGTCGGCGTGGCGATGGTGAGCGTGGCGATGGTGAGCGTGGCGATGGTCGGCGTGGCGCTGGTGGACGTCGGGAACGGAAGCGCGGGGAAGACTGATTTAGCTTCGGCCGCCTGGCGGGCGTCGGGAACGGAAGCGCGGGGAGGACTGATTTAGCTTCGGCCGCCTGGCGGGCGTAGTGGCCGTGTAGGTGGCTAGCTTGGCCAAGGCCACGGTGACGGATGTGGTTGCGGTGGCGGTAACAAGCTAGGTTGAGGCCCCGTTACAGCGTTCGCCGCGGCGCAAAATAAGTTGGCTATGGTCCGCATGGTTTAGGTGCACGTGATGGAAACCAGCACCTCGTAGTCACATGAGGCGAATGCGAGCGTGGTGAGCCAAACATGACGGAATCACAACTAGCCCTCTCATGCGAGATCCTGCTTGGCCAAACGAAACATGTAGAAAGCAAATAAATAGGATTCTCGCGGGTGCAGCCGGGCTGCGCCCGCGGGTCCTTTTTGGGCTAGACCGTCCCCTTAGAGGTTGAGCGTTGACCTTGTCCCTCGGACGTACCCCTCGGAGGTTCGGCTCTGGATTTGCCTTAAGTTCCTGCTTGTAGCTGGGCTCTGGCGTTGGTACTTCGTATGTAGTTCACAGTTCAGAAACCAAGCTTTCTCCCCTGCGGCTGGTCTCTTGCTGCAGAGTCGAAGGAGCCTCCCACCCCTTGGAAGCTCGCATCTGAGCCAGAGTGCTAACCCCGCCCTCAAAAATTCGATTCAGACCCAAACTGGCGAAAACCCGTGGCAAAACTGGCACGTAGGGTCTGAATGCCGCGGAAACGATGCTTTGTCAAACAAGATTCAGACCCTAACTGCGAGAAAGTGGGGTCCAATCAGCCACTATGGGTCTGAAACCTAATTTAGAGTTTCGATCATCGGCAGTTCACGTCTGAGATTCAGAGTTCACCGCTGTACACGCTCAAGGCTGCGGCCAAAATCCTGTCTTGTTCACTGGAAGTTTCAGTCTGAATTGGGTTTGAGGTTGGGATCTTACCGGGATTGCGTCCCCGGAGTTCGTGGATGCGCTTACGTCGGCGCGCTCTTGTTGGTTGGGTTGATGGTTATTTGCTGGTGTAGTTGGGTGAGATTAGGGAGAACTTGGGTTTGCGTACCTCCAAAGAAGCCTGATTCGACCTAGTGGTGCGCGCGGAATCAAAGGAATAAGACTCTCCCCCAACCTCAACAACCGCACGCCACGTAGTCACCACCTGCACGATAGCTGTTCCCGGCTGCTGGTAATCCCAAGTAATCGACTCATTAGGATAAGCCGCCCCATTAGACCTAGACAACACCACCGCACTCACACCAGAAGGATCACCAAAATCAACCCGATGCTCAACCACCTCCCAACGAACCCGAGCACCAAAACCATCCACACCCACCTGATCCAAACCACCCTCACCAGTCAAATAAGCAATCGTAGGCACACCCGTATACACCCACCCCCGAGACGGCTGCACATGCAAAGTCAACCCACCCGGACTCGACTGACCCACCGCCGCACTAGCCACAGACTCCAAATCAACCGGCTCCAACACAAACCCACCAGCCGAACCACCACCCGTGGCCGCCGGAGCTACACGCATCACCTGACCAGAAGGCTCAACACACAACCGACTCGTATACCCACGCTTAGGCCCCAACTGATTACAAGCAACCATCACATCCTCAGCCCGCGGACCATCAGTAATAAAAATCCCATCCCCCACACCCGAAGAAACACGACCCAAGTTATACCGACCACGCTCACGAAACTTCACAGTAGTAGGAGGCAAGGGCTTGAAGAGTCTTAAGACGTCCAATAACGCATTGTCACGACTTGAATTATTTCCAGATAGTGAGTCGCGCGCGACAGATGTGGCAGATGCCTGAGAAAAAGGCAGCAAGAGAATAATCACGAGAGTAACAAGCAGAGTTTGTCTATTCACCGTAGATCTCCTCATACGAGCCGGCAGAAGCATCTTCCACTTTCCAGCCTTCGTCCCAATACATCTCGATTCCAGCGACAAAGTGAAACTCGTCAAACTCTCCAGGTTCACTCCCATCACCAAACATGAACGTATATGGCGTGGAATAACCAATCACTTGGGCACCCCACTCAACCCGGTCAGTTGTTCCACCTTCAAGGGACCCTGAAACGATGAGATCTTGAACGTAGTAGCCATCCATGTATGAATCTGTTTCCAAACAGTCTTCAATGATGTCGATGAAGTAGGCACAGAACTCGGATTCATCCGAACAAAGTGCCGACAACACTTCTGGGTCTCTGGTGGCCATGGCATAGGCATGAGCTTCCATGAAGTATTTCGCGAATGCTTCTGCGCCTGCTTGGGTGTGTTCTTGTGCTATGGCTGGCATTTCTGGTTTCGGGTACGGGTACAGTTCTTCTTTCGAAGGAACCGTCCATTCCTCAGAGGTGGCCTCGCTGGGTTCTTCAACCGTTTCAGACGGGTAAGTAATAACAGGCTCAGCCTCCGCCTCAGCCTGCGAACACCCCGCCAACACCACTAAGGGCAACACCAGGCCCACGACTAGTTTCAAGCCTTGCCTCACAAGACCACCACCTTCACCAAGAAGAATTGCTCACTCAAAAACTAGCCACAACCAACACCAAAAAGTAAGGCCTGTAACAAACCGTGGATAAACCACCAAACAATTCGCCCACCCTTAACCACACCGACACCAACCATTCCTTATCCCGTACCAACCAGCCAAGAACCGCACCAAAAACACTGTGCCACTTCCCCGCGTTGTTTCCCCGCTCCATAACAGCAGCCTGGTGATGGTGGTTTGGGTCTGAAACACAAACCAAGCACCGCCCTCAAAAATTCGATTCAGACCCAAACCGGCCAAAACACATAACAAAACCGCCACAAAGGGTCTGAATACCCCGGAAACCAGCCTGCGACGAACACCATTCAGCGGCCAACTACCAAAAAACACACACCAAACAGGAACTTAGGGTCTCAAACCCAAATTAGAACCACACCCACCAACACATCAGGACCGAAACCAAACAAACAGCCAACCCACCAACACTTCAGGTCTCAAACCCAACAAACACCAACCCACCGGCAGTTTGAGTCTCAAACCCAATTAAGAAGCAACCCAACACCGCCCTAGCCCCACCACAACGCCCTCCACAACCATCTTCGACCGCCCCAGTCCACAGAAACCAACGTAGCACCAGCCCCGTCAGCCCAAATCTTGCTGAACTACACCCATGAGTGTCGTAACCAAACTTGACCGATGGGCCACATCCGGCCGCAAAATCACCCGCCGCAAAAACGCGAACTGGGTGCGACTGGCGTATGGAACCTGGGCCGAGCTCGAACCCGGCGAACCGTGGCAAATCTGGGAATCCGTCCAAACCCAACGCGCCCGCTCCGTCCTTGCCATGTCAGCCGAAGGAACCGCGCTGGACGGCATCATCGCGGCACTCATCCACGGCGCGCCCGTGCCCAAACAATCGTGGACGATCGAACTCATCACCGGAGTCAAGCATTCGCGCCACCACTCCCGCTGCAAAGTGCGCGCCATCGGCAGCATGGTCGCGTTCATCACCAACGCGTTCGGCCAGATCCGCCAGCAAAACTCAAGCGCAAGCCGCACCAGTACTGCCCCAAACTCGCCCTCGACAATCAAAAATAAACCGCTGCCACAAATCCGCGAGGCGACCGTCCGACGTAGCTCGCGGACCTTCCCACCCGAAGCATTCACGACGATCAACGGCATGCGCGTGCTGAGGTGGGACTACCTGTGCGTGGAACTCCTCGCCCGCCACCCCGCGCGCGACGCCATCCCGATCGTCGACTGGTTCATCAACGAACAGGTCAAGAAGTTCGAACGCGATCGCCCCTCCGTGGAAGCCAGTTTTCGCGCGATCCTACTTCGTCTGGAAGGTATTCTTTCAGGACGAAAAGATTCCCGAGGGCGCAGGCGGGCGCGCCAAAATCTGCAACTGGTCTCTCCGTGGGCGGAATCCCCCGGAGAGTCACTCATGCGCCTCGAACTCTACAGTTCCGGCTTCCCGCCGCCGACCGAACAGTACGAAATCGTCGTCGCAGGCAGGCGGTATTTCGCGGATTTCGCTTATCCGGGGAAGAAGCTCGCCCTAGAGTTCGACGGCCTCACGAAGTATGGCGACTCGCGCAAAAGTTCACAGCAGGCACTGATCAAAGAACGCGACCGCGAGCGCGCCATCCGCCAAGTACTTCCGTCCATAGAACGGTTCACCTGGCAAGAATTCCAATCCGGATCCATGAGGGCGCGGCTGCGGCAACTCAAAGAATTCCATTTCGGCCGCGGTCATCCTGGGCGAGGGCTTGCATGATTAGCGTTTAGGTGTGCCCGCTCTAAAGACCATGCTTCCGGGGCACGCACGGTCCATTACCGTTACCTCGAGCTCACGCTCCTGTGATTGGCGAAATCGAGCCTCGCCCTCGAGAATCTAAGAAACGATCTTCAGGCCGGCGACGCTGGCGACGATTGCGATGATGAACACGACTTTCATGACGCTGAGGGTTTCAACGCCCGCGAGGACCGCCCACAGAACAGTTGCTGTTGCGCCGATTCCAACCCAAATCGCGTACGACGTGCCGACGGGGAGGAAGCGGAGGGCCCAGGCGAGACCTCCCACGGAAATCACGGACCCCACAATGAATGCCGCCCAATTCGTGAACGTCAGCGCGCCCGATGCGAGCCGATCGAGCGCGTTCGCCCACACGGCTTCGAACAGGGCGGATGTGATGAGGATGAACCAGGGCATGAGGCTCCTTTTTCTATCAGGTCTGGCATTTGGTCGGGGCAGGTTTCTGGTTTTGTATCTGGCGGGGCGGGTGTTTTTGTTGGGGTTTGTATTTCGTGGGGTGGGTGTTTTTGTTGGTGTTTGTATTTGGTGGGGCGGGTGTTCTTGTTGAGGTCTGTATCTGGCGGGATGGCTAGGCTTCTAGCTGGCTTTTGCACGCCACGCTCTGAGCTCTGGGAAGTTAGGCGCAGCCGCCTCCCTGGCTCCTGCTGAGTCTAGCTCCACGCGCGGCGTCCAGCTTGGGCCCGCTCCAAGTCCGGCTAGTTCCGAACACAGCTCGCGGCGTGCATGCTGTCGGCCTGGCTCCAGTCGAGTCTAGCTCCACGCGCGGCGTCCAGCTTGGGCCCGCTCCAAGTCGGGCCGATTACCGGATCGCCGGTGCAAGCCCCGCCCTCGTGGATATTTCAGCGCACGCGGTCAACTGGTTAACGCTTTTTCGAAAAGGTCGCGCGCTTCTTCATTTGTCACGGCGAAAATAACAGTCTGGAGGGCGGTGCACGCCGTGTCCAACGAGTCGAACCACGCGCGGATGGTGTCCACCGCGATTTGGGCGACTTCGGCCATGTCCCAGCCGTAGACTCCGGCGGAGATAGCGGGAAACGTTATCGAGTGCGCACCCAACTGCATCGCTAAATCCATCGAGTTGCGAAACGCCGACTCCAACAGGAACGGATCGGTCTGGCCGGCGCCCTTGTTCGGGCCGACCGTATGAATCACCCAGCGCGCGGGAAGGTCGTACCCCTTCGTGGCGATCGCTTGCCCCGTCGGCAGACCATCCGGCAGATCATTGGCGCGGATTTGCTTGCATTCTTCCAGCAACTGCGGGCCTGCGGCTCGGTGGATCGCGCCGTCAACACCGCCGCCACCCATCAACGACGAGTTCGCCGCATTAACAATCACATCCACATCAAGCGTGGTGATGTCGGCAACCTCAACTGAGATGTTCATGTGCTTCCTTCCCTCGACACCTTCGATGGTAGCGAGCAAGACGGGGTTATGCGTAGCCACGCTGCGGGATCTGACGGTTCCCACTCGGGTTGAGCCTCCTCATAATTGGGTTTCAGACCCAAAGTGCCCAACTTCAGCAGTTCGATCCACGAGGGCGAGCCAGTTTCTGTCTGAAACAGAGGCTCAGCACCGCCCTCCAAAATGTATTCAGACCTAAAGTGGCAAAAAGTTGGGGTCAAACTGGAGCTTGGGGTCTGAATGGGCGGCTGGAGGATGCGTGTATGACGGCTTTCAGAGGGGAAGCTCCCAAATTAGGTGTCTAATCCGCCAGTTAGGGTCTGAAAGCAATTCTGGAGCCGCAGCATCCGAGGGGTTTCAGAGGGTAACTGACCGAATCGGGCGCCTTATCTGCCGCTTTGAGTCTGAATGCGCCAGATTAGGGGATGCTCCCGGCAGTTTGGGTCTGAATCGAAAATTACGCGGGTCCACGAGATGCGCGGGTTCATAGGTCCGGCCGAAGACGGATAGACAGCTGGGGCCGCAGCCGAGCAAGAGTAGACAGCTGGGGCCGTGGCCGAGCAAAAGTAGACAGCTGGGGCCGTGGCCGAGCAAAAGTAGACAGCTGGGGCCGTAGCCGAGCACAGGCAGATAGATCAAGCCACAGCAGAGCATAGTTCATAGCCGGGGCCGTGGCCGAGCAAAAGTAGACAGCCGGTGTCGCAGCTGAGCACAGGTAGATAGATCGAGGTGCGGCCGCCGCAGGCTGCCGCGGATAAGAAAAGGACGGGCGCACCTCCCGGTGCGCCCGCCTCTTTCTTCGATTTTCCTGGCATTTTGCCAACTAGGCCGGAGGGTTATAGCCCTCGCCTACAGCGAGATCAGCCAACCCTAGCGAGTTACCCCTCACCTTCGGTGGGAGCGTCGCCCTCCGCGGGCGGGTCGGTGGGAGCTTCAACGGAGAGCTCCTCCTCGGACAGCTGCGTGCTCGCGTCCAACTCGTTCTGCAGGCGCAGTGCCCGCTCGAGCGCGCCCTGCAGGTTGGTTTGCTGCTTGCCGTACTCGGCCCAATCGCCCGCCTTCATAGCTTCCTCGCTCGCAACCATGGCGTCGCGCGCCTGCTGCAAAGCGGTGGTTAGCCTCTGGCTGACCGACTGTTCGGCGTCACTCCCAGAGTCTTCCCCGCCATCGCCGGATCCGGCGCCTTCAGCGACCTCGGCAGCTGAATCACCCTTAAAGGTCATGTCAAGTGCGCCCTCGAGGGTATCGGCAAATCCAACGGAATCACCGAACGCGGTCATCACCTTGCGCAGGACCGGGTACTTCGTGGACCCAGTACCCTGCAGGTAAACCGGCTGGACGTACAGCAGGCCACCACCAACGGGCAGGGTCAGCAGGTTGCCCAGGATTACCTCAGAGCCTTCCTGGTCCATTAGGTTCAGCTCGCGCGCAATCTCAGCGTTCGCGTTGAAGTTGTTCTGCACCTGACCAGGTCCCGGGACCGTTGTCGAGGACGGAAGCGCAAGCAAACGCAACTGGCCGTAGCCATCGCGGATCTTGCCGGCCTCGGATCCGGTCTCAGAGTCAACGGACAGGAAGCCGGCCATCGGCTCACGGTCCGCGCGACCACCCGGCACGAACACGGAGGTCAGTGAGAACTCAGCGCTCTCTTGCTCCGGCATCTGCATCGTCAAGTAGTACGGGGGCTGCACCGGGGTTGAACCGTCGGCGGCACGCGTAGAGGTCGGGTTCTCCGACAGCCTCCAACGGTCGCCGCCCGTGTAGAACTCGGGAGCATCCTGCACGTGGTAGGCCGCCAGCAGCGACCTCTGAACCTTGAAAAGATCCTGCGGGTAACGCATGTGCGCCATTAGGTCACCCGAAATCTCGGAGATCGGCTTCACCTGCCCCGGGAAAGTCTTCATCCAGGACTGGAGGATCGGGTCCTCGTCGTCCCACTGGTACAGGTTGACCGAGCCGTCGTACGCATCCACAACGGCCTTCACGGAGTTACGCATGTAATTAATGTCAGGCTCCGCGGTGTAAAGCTGCGTGTTAACCGTCGACGCGTCCGCAGTCGCCTGCGTAACGTTCACGTGCTGCGCGTACGGGTAGTGGTTCGACGTCGTGTATCCGTCGACGATCCACACCAGTCGCTTCGGCGTGTTCGGGTCGCCGTCCATGTCGACCACAGCCGGGTAAGGCTTGCGATCAAGCGTCAAATACGGCGCAACCTTCGAAACGCGCAACGCCGGATCGCGGTCATACAAGATCTGCGATTCAGGGTTGATCTGCGACGCGAAGAAAATATTTGTCGACTGGAATTTAATCGCGAACAGCAACTTGTTCAAGAAGCTTCCAATCGAGGGGCCACCATCACCATCAAACGTGGTCGGAACCTGGCCACCCGACTGCTCGTCGGGGTAGTCCAGCTCCAGCGGTTCCGAACCCTCCGGCGCGCCAACGATTGAGTATTCCGGAGAATTCGGCGAGAAGTACACCCTCTGCTCGTATTCGCCCATATCGCCCGAGGACGGAATTCCGTCCTCCCACCACTGCGGCTCGCCCTTCGAATCGACGCGGTTACCGTAGGCAGCAACGACGCCATATCCGTGGGTGAAAATGGTGTGACGGTTAACCCAGTTCTGCTCGTTGTCATCAAGCCCGTCGAGGTCGATCTCGCGAACAGCAATCACGGTATCGCGCTTTTCGCCCTCGATCTCGTAACGGTCAACATGTAGCTGATCCTCGAACGTGTAGTACGAACGCGACTGCTTCAGCTGACGCACCGTCGGCGAAATAATGTCGGGGTCAATAAGTCGGATCTGCTGAGTCGATGCAGCGTCATCTCGCAACTGACCGGGAGCCGTGTCCGTCCTCGCCGCATATGTCTGCATTTCAACGTCCGCGATATCGTAAGCGTCCAACGTCGCGTCAATATTGCGCTGAATGTAAGGCGACTGGAGGGCACGTTCGTTCGGGCGAACCTTGAACTGCTGAATCAAAGCGGGGTACGCCATGCCAACAACCAGCGCGGCAACAACCGTCACCGCGACGCCTGCGACCGGCAGGTGCCAAGTTCCCTTGAACGCCGCAACCAGGAACAAAATCGCGACGAGGACGCTGATGACTGCAAGTATCATCTGCGCTGGAATGTTCGCGTGAACCTGCGTGTAAAGGGCGCCGTCGGAGGGCGAGCCCTTCGTCTCTACGAGCAGGCGGAACGGGCCGATCCAGTAGCGCAACCCGACGACGAGCGACAAGATCGCTGCCAGGATCCCGACCTGGCGTCGCGCCGGCTTCGTGACGCGGAATCGCGGCGAAATCGCGATCGCACCGTAAACGTAGTGAACGATGATCGTTGCGATAAGGCTGACCACAAACACTGTCGTCAGTAGCGACACAACCATCATCAGGATCGGAAGCGAGAAGACATAGAATGAGACGTCATTGTTGAACTGCGGATCCGTCACACCGAATGCCACGCGGTTGAACCACATGACGATCTTGCGCCAATCCGCGGCTAAACCAATACCGGTGAACAGACCGATAATGAACGGAACGCCCCAGAAAATGACCCTGCGAATTGGTTCCAGCGCCTGCTGGTATTGCCGCAAGTTAGCGCCAAACTCGCCGCGCACAACACGCGGTCGCTTCTTGTACGCCCAGTTCATGTTGAGGCCAACAATCGTCGCGTTCACCACCGTCGCAACGACGACGATCGCTAGAATCGACAGCCATTTCGTCCACAGCACGCGCTGCGCCTCAAGCTGGTTGAACCAAAGAATCTGGGTCCACAGTTCCGACCCGAGGTAAATCAGCGCCGCAAGCACAATCAAAACAATGACCGTGATGCGCCCTGGAGTCCATCCCTTCTTCGGGGTTGGCTTCGGAGATTCATCGCTCGGCGGTTGCTGTGGAAAGCCCGAAAATGGGAATCCGCTCACAGTAGCCCTCTCGAAAATATTTGCGAGACCATATTTACATTGGTCCTATTCTATCGATTGCCATGCTATAAGCCACCTGGGACATTATCTTGTGAGCTTCCCGTGACCTTGCAGAATCGGCAGTCCGGGATCCGCGGGACGCGACCGGCCCCGAATTACCGACACGACGGCGAGCCTGGAGTGACCGACACGACGGCGAGCCGCGAATCCCCGTTTTGCAAACCCAGATCCCAAGTTCCCCTCCCCGACTGGCATGCGTTAACTCTCCTGGGACACAATAGGCCCATGAGTGAAACACCACAGGAACTTAAACGGGACAGCAACTCGTCGATTTCCGAGGACGCAGCCCCGTCCTCGTCAATCAAAAACAACGCGACCGATGGGAACGCTGATGAGGCGGAGGTAACGTCGCCTGTGAACAACGGGCCCACGCCGGCGCAGATGGGGTTAACGCAGGCGGTGTTTGAGATCGAGAAGTCCGCATCCGCTTTGGGGTGGGACCGGCCGTCCACGGTTTATGCGTTGGTGCCGACGAAGGATTTGTTGGGGTTGGAGGAGCTCCCCGATGATATGCGTGCCCACCTGAAATCCGGTTGGGATGGGACGGACACGTCGTTGACGGCGGTGATCCAGGAGGATTTGCCGGGCTCGGATTTGGAGGAAACGCTCGCGCAGTTGGCGTGGCCTGAGTCGGTCGCGGGGGCCGCGGTTTGCACGGAGCGCGTGATGGTTCCGCCGAAAGCTCAGGAGGGTGCGCCCGAAGATCCGGAAGAGGCCATCGAATATTTTGCGAATCACCCCGACCGTGACGAGATCCGCATCGTCGCCGGCGTCCTCCGCACCGGCGAGGCGTGGTGCGCGATTCGAGCGCGATCCCACGACCACGATGACGAGGTCGCCGAGGGCGCAAACCTGGTTCCCGGCCTGGTCGAAGCTCTGTTCACGACCTTCCTGTCAGCCGATGAACGCGCCGCCGGGAGTGGTGGCTGCGGCAGTGGCGGTTGCGGCAACTGCGACTGCGGGTCGGGCGGCTGCGGCGCGTGACGTAGACACGCCGGGCTGGCCTGTTTAACTCTGGCTTTCAAGCGCGTCCTAAAGTAGCGCCGAACGAGTGAGGGGTTTTAACGCCCGCGGCGCGTAGCAAAGCGGGCCAAATAGTTTTGTGAGGGCGGACCTGGACGAAAGTTCAGGTCCGCCCTCAACGATTCCGACCCAAACTGCCGCATGGCGTTGGTGGCAATTTTCGATTCAGACAGGAAGTACCCATCGGCCTCCGCCAAAATTAGCTTTCAGAGGGGAACCTCCCAAATCACCCCTACTTTTCGCCAGTTTGGGTCTGAATGGTGTTCTAGACGCCCGTCCTGAAACCCATTCAGAGGGGACCTGTCCAAATTCCGCCCTCAACCTGGCACATTGGGTCTGAATCGATTTTTGAGGGCGGTGCTGGGCGACCCATTCAGACGCAAAGCTCCCAGTATCTGCTGAAGACTGCTCCCGAACTGGAACTTTGGGTCTCGGAGGAAGTTTGGGTCTCGCACGCGACGCTGGGCGGGGTGCCGATCCAGCAAAACCGGCGACCAACAACTATCGGGCGGTAACGAGAGATGGCCGTTTGGGTCTGAATCGTTAATTAGCGAGCAGCCCTTCAACGCGGCGTGCACTCAACTACTCGGCCTCGCACACGGGGTGATTCATGGTCGCCCCGGACGAGATTGCCCGTAGCGCGTCGCGCGCTTCCTCGAGGGTGGAGACGGGCCACACTTCTAGGTCGTCAGGCTCGTTGCCGGCGACTTCGTCGCAGTTTGCGCTTGGTGCCAAGAACCACTGCGCCCCGTCCCTCTTTGCGCCATACATTTTTTGCACGATGCCGCCAATGGGTTCAACGTCGCCGCCGTATCCGATGACGCCGGTGCCTGCGACGATCGCGCCGCCCGTCGAGTCCCCGCCGGTCAACTGGTCGATGATCCCAAGCGAAAACATCATGCCTGCTGAAGGGCCGCCTACGTCCTCCAGGTGAATGTCGACCTCGAACGGTAGCTGTACATCCGCCGTCAGGTAGATCCCGAACTTCGAGCCCGTCATATCCTCGGGGGCGAACTCGGGCAAATACGTGTTCATCTGGATTTTTTCGACCCTATTATTACGCAAGATTTCGAGGGTCACGGGAGTTTCTGGCGCCAGGTCCTTCGGCAAATCGAAGGGCACAGAGGGCTTGTCCACCTTGTGGCGAACCCCATCCGGAGTCGTGATCGCAACAAGCACGTCCCCTTCCTGCACGAGCCCCTCTGCATGCGACCCCGTCACTGCGCCCGCGATCGTGAAGGTTGCGGTGACGTCGTAGCCAAGCTCTTCCAGAGCAACCGCCGCCGCCGTCGACTGCGACGTCGTCATCTGCGTCATCGCCATCTGGTCGAGTTCCTCGCGAGTCAGGTCCGACGGATACACGTCGCTCTCCCGCTCAACGTCCATGCTGTCCAAAAGTAGCGCCTGCACCACCTGGAACAGCGACACGTGCGAACCAGTCCCTCCGTACGTCGACACCGTCACCATGCGTAGCTGCCCTTGCGACGCCGTCACAGCCTCATCATTATGAATGTCGATAACCGGGTATCCGGACACCGAACCCGTCACGTCAAAGGTCGGGCCCGGCTTCGAAATCACGAACGGCATCGGGATACCAAGCCCAACACCGATCACCACCGACCCGATAATCAGCAATGCCAGCACGCCCTTGAACCGTTTTACGACAGACTTGAAATCCTGGGGCTGACCGCCGTTCAATCCATATGAGGGCGAGCCGCCACCCGCCATAGTGGAGCCTCCACCCGCGCCCGCCTGCGCCGACGCCGCACCGCCGGTGTGCCAGGGGTTTTCCTGCCACCGAGCACCGCCCTCGTCGGGCATCTTAACGCCGGGAACTTTCATTCCGGATTTGGTTGCGGGCCCCGAAATCGGGTTGGAAACGGGTTGCGCGCCGAGCTTATACTTGCGGATTCGGCGCCCCTTAATCGGGCGGGCAATCACGGGTTCGTGCACCGCGGGTTTGGTTTCCTGCACGTCGGGCCCGCTGAGCGGATTCGCCGTCACAGGCCGGCCCGTGCGCGCCTGGTTTGCAGACTGCTCGGGTCCTAGTTGCGGATTGAAGTCCCGGTTCGATGAATTCTGGTTTGCCATGCGCCCTTTCCGCGAGTCGACGGTTCGCGGCCCATCTCGGAGTTCTCATTTCGTCGTGATTTCCATTCTGAACGATGATTCGCCAGATTGCCACGCAGCGACACCGATTGGAATATTTTCATGCCCGAGGGCGCTGCTTCCGAACCCCATTCAGAGGGTAACTGTCCAAAACAGGGGCCAATTCGGCCAGTTAGGGTCGGACTCGTTGCTGGGAAGCGGCTTCCAAACCCCATTCAGAGGGAAACTGTCCAAAACAGGGGCCAATTCGGCCACATGGGGTCGGACTCGTTTCTGAGGCCGCCCGTCCACACCCCACCGTGAGGGAAACTGGCCGAAAACAGCCACCAAATCGACGCTTTGGGTCTGAATCGTTAATTCGCTTTCGGCGCAACCTGCACAATCCCGCGGTTTTCTGCAGGTTTCCGGCCTTTTGCTAGCGCGCGCGGGCGGCGGAACCGGTATTTTATGAGTATGAGTGACAACCAGTCCAACATGAATGAGCCGGTCGGCGGCGAGCCGAACGCTTGGGAGGAAATGCTCCGCGGAATGTTAGGCCGCGAAGCTGCTGATGAGGTCATCAGCGCGATGCGTGCCCAGGGCATCGACCCGTCTGAGATGGCTGGCGATTTGAAGTTTCCGGGTTCCCCGATGGAGTTGCGTTCCATGATGGCGCAGATGCGCTACGTGATGGATTCGTCGGAGGGCCCAATTAACTGGAAGATGGCGCACGAAATCGCGCGTCAACGTGCTTGGGGCGAGGGCGATCCTGAGATCACGGCTGCTGAGGGCCAGCGCATCCGCCAGGCTCTGCAGGTGGGCGACTTGTGGCTGGACGCGGTGACTGATCTTGAGCCTTCGCGCGGTGATCGCCACGCGTGGCGGAGGTCGAACTGGGTCGACAATACGCTCGACACCTGGAAGCAAATGGTTGAGCCGGTCGCGGCCAACGCGTCGCGTGCCCTGTCTGATGCGTTGAAGCAGCAGATGGATCAGATGACGAACCAGGGAGTTGGAGAGCTCCCTGAGGGCCTCTCCCAGTTTATGGGCCAGGCGCAACCGATGATGGAGAAACTCTCCGCCGCCGTTTTCGCCGGCCAAATCGGCGAGGCGCTGGGCGGCCTCTCCCACGAAGCGCTCGGCTCCACCGACGTCGGGATGCCCATGCACGCAAACGGCGCAACCGCACTCGTAGTTCCAAATGTCAACGCCTTCGCCGAAGGTTTCGACATCCCCACCGACGAGGTCTACCAATTCCTCGCCCTCCGCGAAGTCGCCCACGCGCGCCTATTCAACGCGGTGACGTGGCTACGTTCAGAAATGCTGCTCGCCGTCCAAAAGTATGCGTCCGAAATCCGCATTGACACCGATGCGATTAACGAGGCCGCCACTTCGATTGATCCGACGGACATGCAAGCTCTGCAAAATGCGATGACGGCCGGGGCGTTCGCGACGGAGACGACTGAGGCGCAGGAGAAGGCTCTGGAGAAGTTGGAAACCCAGCTCGCCCTCATAGAAGGATGGGTCGAAACGATCACGTACGAAGCTGGGCGTCCGTATCTGCCGCACATTGATCAGCTGCGCGAGTTGATGCGTCGCCGCCGCGTTTCTGGTGGCGCCGCGGAGCAAATGTTGGAGCAGTTGATTGGGCTTCAGATGCGTCCTCGTCAGGCGCGAAATGCCGCGCAATTGTGGGAGATTGTCGCGCGTGAACGAGGCCGTGCCGAGCGGGATGCGCTTTGGAATCACCCGGATTTCGCGCCGACGGCTCAGGAGCTTCAGGACCCGGAGGCGTTCCTCGCCAGCCGCGCGAAGAAGGCCGAGGCCGACGCTGACATCGATGCGGCGCTCGAGCAGATGCTAGAGGGGACGCTCGGGTGGGCCGAAGGTTTGCAGCCTGGCCAGGATTCCGAGGGCGATGCTAAGCGCGCGGAGGATTCGGGCGACTCCGACGGGTCGGCTGGCTCCGATGGGGCCGACGGTTCGGGTGGCGCTGACGGTACAGGTGGTGCCGACGGTTCAGGTGATGCTGAAGGTTCCAGCGGTTCAAGCGGTGCCGACGGTTCTGGCGACTAGAAGCGTGAGTGCGCCCAACCGTTTCCGTGTCCAACGGTCCAAGTAGCTAGAGCTTCGGTCAGCCTGAGGGTTCCGGATACCAATAGCCCTGCTGAAGCCGCCTGGTCCGGCAATGGCAACGCTTCCGGCTACTAGTAGCACAAGTGTGCCCAACCGTTTCCGTATCGAACGGTCCAAGTGGCTAGAGCTTCGGTCAGCCTAAGAGTTCCGGCCACCAATAGCCCTGCTGAAGCCGCCTGGTCCGGCAATGGCAACGCTTCCGGCTACTAGAAGCATGCGTGAGCCGAGCGGTTCCAACGGACAACAGCCCAACTAATCCGGTTGGATTGACCGCCTTTACGATCAGTTGCCAGAGCTCTACCCAGAGCAGTCGGCATAACTCAGACAATCTGTAGGCGTTTGGGGCGTCCCATTGCGTTGGGACGCCCCAAATCTGTACCCGAGGCTAGCTCCGCCCTCGAAAACTAAACCCAAAATTTCGATTCAGACCCAAAGTGTCGGTTTGATGGCTGTTTTTGGCCAGTTCCCCTCACAGTGGCGTGTGAGCGACTACTCCCAGAAACGATTCAGACCCAAACTGGCGGAATTAGGGTCTGTTTTGGACAGTTACCCTCTGAATGGGTTTTGGAAGCTACTCTCCAGAAGTGGTTCCGACCCTAAGTGGCTGAAAGGTGCCTCATTTTGGGCAGTTGCCCTCACAGAAGGTATTGCGAGCTCCGCCCTCGTGAATCATTCCGACCCAAACTGGCTGAAAGCAAGGGGTAGCCAGGTTGAGATTCGGCAGGATGGGTCTGAAACGAAACTCCCGGCGGCACGTTGGGTCTGAATGATGAATTTGCGAGCGGCATCGAGATGATCGGCCAACGCTTAGCTGCCGACTGTAGTTAAGCGCATGGGAAGGTTGGCCACTTCGGGTCGGAATCGAAATTTGGCTGGGCGCTTTGGGTCTGAACGGTAAATTTGGCGAGCTTCGCTCGGCCTGAAAGCACGCTGCGGAAGAGTTATCCACACCTAGCGAGACGCCTCTAGACCGCGCGCCAAATTTTTGGGACTGTAATCACGGCGGCTTCCGCGTCTGAAGGAGGACACATGCAACTGCGCGAGGGCACGTCCGTGCTAATCCGATCCAACGGCGACGTACAAATAGGTTTAGGCCGGAAAAGCGCGGTATTTTCGGGGCTTGACCCGTCCGAGCAATCATTCCTGCAGAGCTTACGTTTCCCCGCAGCCGGCGGCGCCGCCACAGAACGCGCCCGCAAACGCGGGATCCCAAGGTCACGCGTCGAGCTTCTGACAGACCTGCTAAACCAGCACGAGCTCACGCAATCTGAACCGGAACCCAATGCATCAGCCGACGCCCACCGCCTGTTGCGTCGCGACGGCCACACCCGATCGCTCGCCAACCGCGCAGACGTGCGCGTCGACATCGTCACCTTCAGCTGCGGCGACCCCGTCCAGTTCCTGAAGATGAAACCCTACATCTCCGCTCTTGTCGAAACACTTCAATCAGCTTCCATTACCAGAATCGGATTCGACTACCGTGGTCGCGATATGGGTGGATTGTCGAGGGCGGGGCTCGGAGAACTTGTTGGTTTAGAGCAACCACTCCACTCCGAGCCACACTTCGTGATTGCGCTGTTTGCTCGAGCTTCCTCGGCGGCTTTAGTTCACCCGTGGCAAGAAGCCGGCATACCGCACGTCTCGATCGTTTTCCATGAGGACTGCATCCAAATCGGCCCGTTCGTCCGTCCGGGTGGATCTCCGTGTTTGAAGTGTGTTGACAGAAACTTCCGAGACCTGGATCCGGAGTGGCCTGCACTCCAAATCCAATGCCGCGATCAACCTTTCCCATCACTTTCGCCGGAGCTAAGTAAGACAACGGCGATCATGACTGCGCGTTTGGTGGCGAACGAACTCGATGGAGTGGGCATGGTTGCGGGTGAAGTCCGCTTTGTTGACGAGAACTTCGTCGTTGAACGAGCAACCTGGCCACAACATCACGACTGCGGGTGCACTACGGGTCCGGATGCGCCGGACCCTGTCCGCTCTGAACCGAAGGGACCTGACAGCGATATCTCGGCCGAGAAGGACGAAGACCGGGCAGGCCTCGAACGTACCCGCGAGTGCGTGGGCGTGTAGTGATCTGGACCGAGTTCGTCTCAACCCACTTAAGCGTTCCCGTTTGTGCGTGGGCGTATAGGTAGCAAGCCCTAGCGGTCGGGCATTACTCGGCACGAGCAGTTCATCGGCACAGGATTGTGCTGTGGCCCTCGCTTACCCGCCGGGGTTATCAGTTCACATCGACGAGCAAAACCCGTAGCCGGTTGCAATCGGGCAATCCGAATAAAGCCCCACCGTATTTTAGGCCCCAATCTAGTGCCTGTATCGCGACGCGTCCGAACGACGAACCGATTTAGTCCCCCAGCTCTCTGCGGATTATCGCGAGGACCTCCGGCCCGAACTTCTCAGCCTTCACTGCGCCGATCCCGGGGATCGTCCGCAACTGGGTCAAGGTCTTTGGCTGCGCATCGGCGAGCGCAATCAAAGTTCGATCTGTGAATATCGTGAATGCTGGCTTCGACATTTCCCGCGATAGATCCAGACGCCACTCGCGCAACGCCTCGAACAGGCGCTTGACATCCTCCGGTGCATCCTCAAGTTCGTCTTTCAACTTGGGCCGCGCCCTCTTCGGCTTCGCGCGCACAAACTCTTCCTCGGGCCACATACCGTCCAAAAACCGCGAGTATTCGCGGTTCTTACCGCGTCCACTCCCCCGCGATTTCGCGTATGAAATAACCAGTCGCGTCTTCGCCCTCGTGACACCGACGTACAGAAGGCGGCGTTCCTCCTCAACGGCTTCAGGCGTTTTCGCAAGCGAAATCGGCAACAGCCCCTCCGATGCGCCCGCTAAAAACACGGCATCCCATTCCAAACCCTTTGCGGCGTGCAAGGACGAAAGCGTTACACCCGAAATCGTCGGCGCGAGCTGCGTTTCCGCCCGTTCATTCAGCTCGCGCACGAAATCCGCCAGCGAAAGTTGAGACCGTTCTATGGCCAGATTCACGAGGGCGTCCAGGGTGTCCCACCGTTCTCGGACCGCTCCCTGGCCAGATGGCGGCATTGCCGTCCACCCCAACCCTGAAGCCACGTCCTTCACAGTTGTAACAACATCGTGCTCATTGTCGAGGCCGGACGCGTCCGTTTGCTGGGGGCTCGGTTGATTGCGGGCTTTGGCTCCTTGGATTTGCACAAGTTGGCGCAGAACCACCATTGCTTTACGGATTTCTTCGCGCTCGAAGAACTTTTCGCCGCCGCGGACGATGAACCCAATTCCGGCCTCAGCTAATGCTTGCTCGAAGGCTTCTGATTGCGCGTTTGTTCGGTAGAGAATGGCGATGTCCTCGAGTCCCATGCCGTCGGCTTCCAATGCCTTTATTCGCGAGGCAATTCCAGCCGCTTCGCCCTCATCATCTGCGTAGGCAACAAAAGCGACCGCTGGACCAGAGTCCCGCTGAGACTTCAACCTCACCGCACCAGCGGGCATCCCCTGCCCCGCCCTCGAACCTGAAAACCTGGAACTGCCTACGATGCGAGAGGATCCACGGCCGCTGTTTCCGGATGCTTCCAGGACTCGGTTGGCGACGGAGACTATCTGCGGGGTGGAGCGGTAGTCGCGGTTGAGTTGGACGCGTCTGGCACCGGGGTGGTATTTCTCGAAGTTTACGAGGTAGGCCGGGTCTGCGCCCGCGAAGGAATAGATGGTCTGGGCGACGTCTCCGACGACGCAGATGTCGTGGCGGCCGCCCAGCCACTCCTGCAAGAGGGCGAACTGGAGGGCGGAGACGTCCTGGAACTCGTCCACGACAAAGTTGCGGTACTGAGATCGGACGGTTCGCGCGATATCTTCGCGATCCTGCAGGATGCCGGTCATCAGGAGGAGTACGTCCTCAAAGTCGATGACGCCCCGTTCATCCTTGGCGGATTCGTAGACTTTCAGAAGCGATGACATCGTTTCCGCGTCGAGGCCGGCGGGCGGTTCGCGTAGTTGCTCTTCTAGTGCATCCACATATTTTTCGGAGCCGATCATTGAGACCTTGGCCCACTCGATCTCGGCTGAAATGTCGCGGATTGCAGACTTGTCCACAGATATGCCGAGGCGTCGAGCGGCACTTGCCACTACGGGAGCCTTGTAGTCCATGATCGCGGGCATGGGCCCGCCAATAACATTTGGCCAAAAGTAGCGAAGCTGGCGCAATGCCGCGGAGTGGAACGTCCTCGCCTGCGCACCTGGAACGCCCAAATCTCGCAGGCGGGCACGCATTTCCGTTGCGGCTCGTTGGGTGAAAGTCACTGCCAGAACTGAACCCGGATCGAACGCGCCAATCGCAGCCCCGTATGCCAAACGGTAAGTAATGGCACGCGTCTTACCGGTCCCCGCGCCTGCGAGCACCGATAGTGGCCCCATCACCTGGGTCGCGACCTCGCGTTGCTCAGGATCCAACGCCTCCAAAAGCGCATCCGGATTCTGTTCCTGCAAAGTGCCTCCTTTTCTGCGCTACGCCTAGTCTTGTACTTCCGCTGAGTTGTCCCCAAACACCAAAGTTCCCAGGGTACATCCCTGCCCACAACCATGGTCGCTCATGCCACGGACATCAATTCGGCATCCTAAAGTTGTGCCGACTGGGCGGCCCGTTATAGCTGGGGATGGGATCGATTCAGTTGCGGATGGGCCGATTCAGCTGGGGATAGGGCCGGCTGATTGAGGACGAGCCGATTCAGTGGTTGACGGGGCTGTCTCCATTGAAGACAACCGTTTCCATAGAAAACTGCGGCCCTCTATCGGTGCCCCGGCCGCTAGCGGAATACGGGCCGGCTGGTTGCGGACGAGCCGATTCAGTGGTGGACAGGGCCGTCTCCGTATAGACAAGGCCCTTCACCACAACCGCGGCCAGCCTCGCCCTCGACCCCTATTGTTCATCAGGCAGAGGACCGCCGTACCAGCGCCGCACCATGGCGCGCGCGATCGAGATCGGGCCGGGCGCTTCCACTTCCCCAGCGCGCATGGCTTGTTCGTATTCCGCGCGACTGTAGAACCGCGCCCAGTCCAACTCCACGCCGTCCACAACCGGCTCAACCGAGGTTCCATCCACAACCCGCGCCTGGTAGCCGAGCATTAATGACCGTGGGAAGGGCCATGCTTGAGATGCAACATATTCGATTCGATCAACTTCAAGCCCGACTTCCTCCAGCGTTTCGCGCTGCACAGCCTGTTCGGGCGCTTCACCCATTTCCATGAAACCCGCAACCAAAGACGCGTAGTGGGGCCGCCACATCGCGTTGTGCGCAACAAGGAGGCGATCCTCATCATCATGTATCGCAACAATCACCGAGGGGTCAGTCCTCGGGTATTCGATCCGCGCGCACCCTAAACACTGCCGTTCCCAACCACCGGCAGAGTACTGCGTTCGCGCCCCGCACCGGGCGCAGAATGCTCCGTTGTCATGCCATGACGCCAGTCCCGCACATGTCGCCAAAAGCTGCATGTCCGTCGCGTCCACGTGATTTACCGTGCGTCGCAGGTCTGCGTACCCTTCCGTGTCGTTGGGATGTATTTGAATACCGAGGAGGACGGTGCTGCCGTCCACCCCGAGGAAGAACACCCGCTTAACCCGGTGGTTCTCGATCGCCCCGAGCTTGTGGCGAGCACCGCCCTCCGAATTCGGAATGTACCGGTGACGTTCGCCAACGAGGAAAGTGGCGTTTTTGTCTGCTTTGACGCCGCAGTGTTCGAGCACGGTGTCGAAGATGGTTTGGGGATCTTGCGTGCCTTCAACGACCGCGCGTGGCTGCACGAACGGGCGCGCGTAAGTGCAGGGGTTCCATTGTCCAGAGGATAAGGGCAACAATAAGGTCATGCTTCAACGGTACTGCACGCGGTACGGTTGAAGCATGAGTCAAACATCAAAAAATACTTCTGGACTTACTCCGAACGCTGACAAATCATCGCCCTCGCCAAATTCGCGGGTTGTGAAGCGTGCGGACGGGCGCGCTTTGGATGAGTTGCGGCCTGTAAAGATCACGCGCAACTGGATCAAGAATGCAGAAGGTTCCTGCCTGATCGAGTTCGGATCCACTCGCGTACTTTGCGTCGCCTCCTTGACCGAGGGCGTGCCGCGCTGGCGGGTTGGTTCCGGCGAGGGTTGGGTTACCGCGGAATACGCGATGCTCCCCCGGTCTACGTCGACGCGCTCGCAGCGCGAATCGGTGCGCGGAAAGATTGGCGGGCGCACGCATGAGATCTCGCGTTTGATTGGCCGATCTATGCGCGCAATCGTGGACGTGTCTGCACTTGGTGAGAACACGATCGTGCTCGACTGCGACGTCCTGCAGGCAGATGGCGGAACCCGGACGGCAGCGATTACCGGCGCGTACATTGCGCTGGCCGACGCCGTGAAATGGGGACAAGAAAAGGGCATCATCGCTGCAGATAAGGCGCACAAGAAGGTCCTTTCGGACTCCGTGTCCGCGATTTCCGTAGGCATCATCGACGGTGTTCCAATGTTGGATCTTCCATATGAGGAGGACGTTCGCGCCGACACCGACATGAACATCGTGATGACGGGCTCTGGCGATTTTGTTGAGGTTCAAGGCACCGCCGAGGAGGTCGCCTTCAACCGTACCGAACTCGGCGCATTGCTTGACCTTGCGGAGAAGGGATGCCAGACGCTGACTCAGATCCAGCAGGTAGCTCTCGCGAGTGAAGACACCACAATCAGTAGCGCGGACCTCGACCTTTCGAGCTCTGACGCCGGAACCAGCGCCGATTCCGCGGCCAACAATGCTGGGCAACCGGCCAACCCTACCGCCCAGGTCACCAACGGTTCCGCGTCGTCGACGAATGAGTCGGCAGAAGCAACCCAAGGGTCCCGGCAGTCGGCCAACGGTTCCGTGGAGGCTCACTAATGACAGATTTCCGCCTCGCCCTCGCCACTGGAAATAAACACAAAGTGCGAGAGCTGTTTGCCATTTTGGAACCGCTCCTGCCCGGGTTAACCGTCGATCAGATCGGCACGACGCATGATTTTGACGTTGCCGAGCCGGTGGAGGATGCGCCCAGTTTTGAGGGGAATGCTCTGATTAAGGCGCGTGCGCTCGCGGATGCGACCGGCCTGCCGGTGATTGCGGATGATTCGGGGCTTGCCGTCGACATTTTGGGCGGCGCGCCGGGCATTTTTTCCGCGCGTTGGTGCGGGCACCATGGGGATGATGAGGCGAACTTGACGCTCCTTTTGAACCAGCTGGCGGACGTTCCCGCGCAGTATCGCGGGGCAAAGTTCGTGTGTGCGGCGGCGTTGGTCACACCTGGCGATGGCGCCGTGTCGGCGCGTGAGATTGTTGAGGTCGGAGAAATGCCCGGCCGTTTGATCACAGAGCCGCGCGGTGATGGCGGATTCGGGTACGACCCGATCTTCGTGCCGGACGGGTACGAGGTCACCTCGGCCGAGCTATCGCCCGAAGAGAAGAACCGGATTTCGCACAGAGGCAAAGCGTTTCGGGCACTCGCCCCATCGATCGTCGAGGCGCTGCGCAACGTGTAGCAGCCATCGCTAAGCAACGGGAAAATCGAACGCGGGCTGGGTGACAGCCCGCGTTTCCGTATTCTGCGGGCCCCGGCCGCCCCTGTTGCGGGAGATTTCGGCCACCCACTAGATCGATGGGCGGACATTTCGACGTGTCCACCAAGACGATTCAGACCAGAAGTGCCAGCGACCTCAGTTTTTCGCGATCAGTTAGCAGCCGGTCACTTGCCTTTCTACCCTAGGGACTTGCGCCAATTAACCGTTCAGACCCGAAGTGCCACCGGGAATTTGGTTTCAGACCCAACGTGCCACCGGGAGTTTCGTTTCAGACCCATCCTGCCGAATCTCAACCTGGCTGCCCTTTGCTTTCAGCCAGTTTGGGTCGGAATGATTCACGAGGGCGGTGCTCACAAAACCTTCTGTGAGGGCAACTGCCCAAAATGGGGTCTCTTTTGACCACTTGGGGTCGGACTCACTTCTGGAGAGCAGTTTCCCAAACCCATTCAGAGGGTAACTGTCCAAAACCTACCCCAATTCCGCCAGTTAGGGTCGGACTCGTTTCTGGGAGCAGCCGCCCACACGCCACTGTGAGGGAAACTGGCCAAAAACAGCCACCAAACCGACACTTTGGGTCTGAATCGAAATTTTGGGCATGGGAGCCCCGGATTACAGCAAACTAGCCGGGCCAACTTTAGGATGGGCAAGGCCCGCTATTGCGGAAGGCAAGTCGCACAGCAACCCAGCGGAACCGGGCTTTGCAGCAACCCAGCGCGGCCCGAACTAACCCCTACAGGGAGTATGTTGCCCCCGCGTATGCCGTTGAGATTGCGCCATCCCACACTTCGCGCGCCTCCGCCAGAACAACAGAGGGATCTGTCCACGGCTGAATGTGGGTCAAAACCATGGAGCCAACAGCTCCCTTCTTCGCGATCTCAGCTGCACGCGCACCCGTCAGATGCACGCCGCGCGCCTCGTCGGCGGCGGTGAACCCTGCCTCGGACAGAAACAGTTGAACGCCATCAGCCATTTCTTCAATGCGCGGGCAGGTATCAGTGTCTCCGGTGTAGGCGAGCTCAACGCGCTTTTCGGGATCCCCCTCGGATGGCCCTTCCACTCTGAATCCGAAAGAGGGCACGGTGTGCAACCCCTCATAGGGCGTAATCTTCAGCGGCCCAACCATCAATGGTTCCCCGTCGTGCAGGATTACAGGGTCAAAATCGCCCTCGTAATCATCATCTTCGGCGAATCCGTCGAGGCCGCGAACGCGGTCCATCAAACCGTCCGGGCCGGCTAGTAGGACCGGTCCGAGTGGGCCGGTCGGGTACCAGCGTCGGTGAACCTGAAGGGAGATGATGTCTCCGACGTGGTCGGCGTGCAGGTGTGACAGCACGACCGCGTCGAGCTTCCGGGCGTCAATGTAGCGCCACAGTGCGCCAAACGACCCCGGGCCCAGGTCGAAAACGACGTTCCACGTGCGGTCTTCCCCGGTTTCAGGGTCCGCCCCGCGCGCTTGGACCAAGTACGACGAGGCCGCCGAATACGGCCCCGACATTGATCCCGTGCAGCCAACAACAGTCAGCCTCATGAATAGACCTCCAAGTGCGAAACCTCGCCCACGATTGGGCCCAGGAATCGCCGCGCCAGCGGCGCGAAAGCAGTTTCGTCCCCGGTCGCGTAGAACTCCGGGGTAGGCACGGGAAGCTTCGCATCCCGCAACAGTTTCTCTTCGACGAGCCTCTTGTAAACCTCATTCGCCGCGGTTTCTGACGAAGACACCAGCGTCACGTCCTCGCCCATCACGTACGAGATCACGCCCGTCAACAGCGGGTAATGCGTGCAACCAAGCACCAAAGTGTCAACGCCGGCCGCTTTGACCGGCTCCAGGTATTGATGCGCGACTTCTAATAGTTCCGGGCCGGTAGTAATTCCGGCTTCCACGAATTCGACGAATCGCGGCGCGGCCTGCTGAAAGACCTCCAGGTCTGGAACCGCGGCGAAAGCGTCCATGTACGCCCCGGACAAAACGGTCGCCTGCGTGCCAATGATGCCGATGCGCCGATTTTTTGTCACGGCAACGGCGCGCCGAGCAGCAGGTTGAATAACTTCGACGACGGGGATGCCAGCATCGACTTCATAGCGTTCACGCGCGTCCCGCAAAACGGCAGCAGAAGCAGTATTACAAGCGATGACTAGCATTTTGACGCCGCGAGCGGCGAGCTCATCCATCACGCTCAGCGCCAGTTCGCGCACGCGTGCGATCGGTTTCGGCCCGTACGGTGTGTTCGCGGTATCACCCACGTAAATGATCTGCTCATTCGGTAATTTGTCAATGACTGACCGCGCCACCGTTAGACCGCCGACGCCAGAGTCAAAAATCCCAATTGGAGCAGATTCCATAGTTAGAGGGTACTTTGCGAACCCTCCGATTGAACAGCCTCTAAGAGTGAATCTTGCCACCACGATACGAGCAAAAACACAAGCGCTATCAGTTCCTCCCGCGTGAACGCGTGCGCCGTGTTATCCGCGTTACTTTGCGATTTATTTTCATTGCCGAGGGCGTGGCTTGGCTCACCCGATGGTGGTTGCGGGGTGCGCGCTCCAGCGGCTTCCTCGGATGGGGCGCCGGCGGAGGTCGGCCCGGCCTGTCTAGTGGGTTCGGCACTCGAACCGCCACCGTCTGGGACATCTGCCGATGGGGCCGGCCTACCAGCGAAGGTTGGGTCGCCGGCAGCTTCGCCGCCACCGGCGGGGCTCTCAGCGGCGCCCTCGAGAATCGACATTATGCGGTCGTACCAAAGTTCGGTTTGTTCGGAGGATTCGACGCCAAGTCGCTGCGCGAGGACGAGGCGCAGATCGTTGAGGCCGGACAGCCACTCCCAGACGTGTTCACGCGGAACGAGGACGGAGGTGTTCGCGCCGGTCACGATGTCGGACAGGGCTTCGCCGATGGCTTCGAGCCGTTTGGATTTCTGTGTTCGCAGGGCGTCCTCGGTCATGGCGCGCAGGGATTGCGCTTCGGTGGGGTCTTCGGACATGGATGGAAGCAGGATCCGCAGGGTGGGATCTTCTGGTTCGTCGCGCTGGTCCTCGACCATAATTGCACTGAGAAAACTTTGCTCGGACGGGGCATCCAAGACGGTGATGGTTTCGCCCAAGAGTTGTTGGAGGATGAGGGCGACCTCGTCGTCAAGTTCAGTTAAATACCCGTCCGGGGTTGAAATGAAACCACCCAGAAGCATGCGGACCTCACGTGGATTCAACGGGTTCGAGGGTAGCCTTCAGCCCGTAGGAATGCATCGCGTAAACGTCCGCTTCCATACGCTCCTTCGGTCCTGTGGAAACGACAGCCTTGCCATTGTTGTGTACTTTCAACATTAGCGAGGACGCTCTTTCCAGACCGTATCCAAAATGCCGTCGGAACACCTGGGTTACGTAAGCCATGGTGTTGACGGGGTCGTCCCAGACGACTGTGCTCCACTGAGCATGCTTAGAAACACCCGGCGCTGATTGCGCACTGGGTCGCTGTTTCGTAAGTGGGGTGGTCGCCATATTTTCAGCCTAGGAGAAAGACTCCGCGTTGGTGCGGTTTTGAGGATAAACTCGAAATATGCCTGCATCAGCATCAACTGCATTATTGACCGATATGTATGAGTTGACGATGCTGGATGCCGCTTTGAAGGGTGGCACCGCAAATCGTCGCTCCGTTTTTGAAGTTTTTGGCCGCCGGCTACCTGCAACCCGCCGCTTTGGCGTCGTAGCGGGGACCGGCCGCGTCCTCGAAGCGCTTGAACGCTTCGTTTTCCTTCCTGAACAGATCGATTGGCTTCATCGTGAAAAAATCGTGTCTGACGAAGCGCTGGACTTCTTGAAGGATTTCCGTTTTTCTGGCGATATTTACGGGTATGCGGAGGGTGAATGCTATTTTGAGGGCTCGCCCATCATGACCGTGGAAGGCACGTTTGCAGAAACCGTTTTGCTTGAAACGCTCGCGCTTTCCATCCTGAATCATGATTGCGCCGTCGCGTCTGCTGCTTCGCGAATGACGATCGCAGCGCACGGCCGCCCCTGCATGGACATGGGTGCGCGCCGCACGCACGAACGTTCCGCCGTGTCCGCCGCCCGCGCGTCCGTGATTGGTGGTTTCCAGGGAACTTCCGACCTCGAGGCCGGAATCCGCTACGGCATCCCCACCATCGGCACGTCGGCGCACTCGTTCACGCTGCTACACGACTCCGAAGAAGAAGCGTTCCGCGTACAAATCGATTCGCTCGGAACGTCCACCACCCTGCTGGTTGACACTTTTGACATTTACGAGGGCGTGGAGCGTGCGGTCAAGGTGGCTCGCGAGGCAGGCGGTGAACTGGGCGCGGTCCGAATCGACTCTGGTGACTTGGTTGCTCACGCGTTTAAGGTTCGCGGTCTGCTGGATTCACTTGGAGCGAAGGACACGAAGATCACGGTGACCTCGGACCTTGATGAGTACGCCATTGCTGCGCTTGGTGCTGCCCCTGTTGATTCTTACGGTGTAGGTACGCGCCTGGTAACTGGGTCCGGAGTGCCTACCGCCGCGCTCGTCTACAAACTCGTTGAACGCGAGGGCGAGGATGGCAACATGGTCAACGTTGAAAAGAAGTCTTCCTCCAAGTCGACCGTTGGTGGCCGCAAGGTTGCTGGGCGTGTCCGAAACGAAGAGGGATACGCATCCGAAGAACTCATCGTCGCTGGTGGATCCCGCGAGGCCGCGCTGGCCAAGCTTGAGGAAGAGGGCGCGCGTCCGCTTCAGGTACCGCTGGTTATCGACGGCGAGATACAGAAGGAACACTGGGGCCCGAACGCACTCAGCGAAGCGACCAAGCGTCACCGCGAAGCTCGCAACGAACTGCCCTACCAAGCATGGAGGCTGTCAGCCGGCGAAGCGGCTATTCCGACGCGCTTCATTCACCTGGGCTGAGTAAGGTCGAGGACTGGCTCGAGATAGCTGAGGTTCGTTCCACAGAGAAAATAAAGATTGAAATACGGTCGAGGCTTCGTGTCTCGACCGTATTTCTATTGATTTGTGCTGAGCTCAGCCCCGCCCTCGGGAATCATTCAGACGGGAAGTGCCCGGGCGACGAAGAGGCTGAATGGCGACGTTGTGGTCGCGCAACTAATCCTCACGTAGGTCGCGCTACAAACGTGATGCTGGCGTGGGCAGAATCTGATGCTCGACCCTGGGCGGCAATTATTCGGAGCCCGATCCGGAACCGCCATCAGAGTAGGGCCAGTTCGGTCCGTGTTTGCCCATCTCATCACGCAGGGCCTTGCAGCGCGGGCAGACCGGGTACTTGCTGGGATCTCGAAGTGGGATCCAAACTTTTCCGCATAGCGCGATGACGGGTTGGCCGGTGATTAGGGAGCGGCTCACGCGGTCTCGGCGCACGAAGTGTGCGAAGCGGTCGCCGTCGCCTGGTGAGCGCTGCTCCTCGGTGCGCTCCAGCACAGACGTGGACGACTGCGTGGCCTGAGAAGGCCCTTGAGGGGCTCCGGGCTGCTGTGGCTCATCCAAATTACTAGCGAAGTTCATGGCCTTAGTCTATGCACAATCGTGCACATCCCCAACAGATTTAGCTCGGCGCCAAAGCGCGCGACCCCACGCATGAAAAAAAGGGGCGTGCAACCAAAGAGTTGCACGCCCCCGAAAGGCTCAAATTAGAGATTTGCTGATGCGAAGTTGTCCCAGTCTTCGCGGTAGTTCGAAATCAGTTCGAGTTCCGAAGCCGCGTCCTCATCTGCAAGAACGTACACGTTGGGGTGTAGCTGCAGGACGGATGCGGGCCAGCGGGCGGAAATGCCGCCTTCAACCATTTCGCGGACCGCGCGGGCCTTGCCCTTGCCCTGTACGAAGAGGACGATCTTGCGTGCTTCTTGGATCGTGCCGAGGCCCTGCGAGATCGCTTCCTTGGGGACCTGGTTGATGTCGTCGTCGAAGAAGCGGGCGTTGTCACGCCTCGTCTGGTCGTGCAGGAACACAACGTGAGTGCGAGATGCGAGGGAGTCGCCGGGCTCGTTAAACGCGATGTGACCATCGGATCCGATGCCGAGTACCTGGAAGTCGACGCCTCCGGCCTCCTTGATCGCCGCGTCATAATCAGCGGCCGCACCATTCAGATCATCCGTCTGCGCATTCGGGGTCTTAACTGCGCCCTCGGCGAAATCAACGTGGTCAACGAATTCGCGGTGGATGAACTGTACGTAACTTTCGGGGTGGTTGGGTTCAAGGCCGATGTACTCGTCAAGAGTGAACGCCTTGCACTGCGCGAAGCTGATCTCGCCAGCCTTGTAGCGCTCAATCAGTTCACGATAGAAAGGCAAGGGGCTAGACCCCGTAGCTAACCCAATCACGGCGTCCGGCTTGTCTTTAAGAGTTGATGCCAAAATGTCGGCGCCAACTTTGCCGATGGCCTCATTATCCGGGAGAATAGCGATCTTCATTACGGCTCCTTGCCAGCTTTTTCTAATCTGTTAACGAAAATCTACGTTTCTATTTGAGTATAGACAACGCTGCACAAAGCATCGCGCACAAAAGAAAAAGTGGCGAGGTCATCCTCGCCACTTTTCTGAACCTTTATTCGGTCATAAGGACCAATTACTTCTTCTGGACAGCCTTCTTCAGGGTGGAGCCAGCGGAGATCTTCACACCGTAGCCAGCCGGAATCTGGATCTGCTCACCGGTCTGCGGGTTGCGGCCGGTGCGTGCGGCACGCTCAACGCGCTCGACGGAGAACAGGCCGGTGACCTTGACGGGCTCGCCCTCGGAGAGGGACTCGATCAGAATTTCCTGGAAAGCTGCAAGAGCTGCATCGGACTGAACCTTGGTGAGGTTAGCCTTCTCGGCAATCTTTGCTACAAGCTGAGTGCGGTTAACGGACATGTTAAAACCTCTCGGTAGGGTTTGATTTACAGTATGGACGATTATCGGAGGCACTGTTTTGTGCCCTCAACTTAGAAGATTAAGGGTTTCAGCGCCCGTTGTCAGCTTGAAACCGCCATTTATGGGCGGTTTGGCGTAATTTCCCACAAATTACGAACAGATTCTTTGCGCTTTCCCCATATCGTGTTAGTATCCCGACCTTTGGTTGACTTCCCGCGGTTTTAACAGTCTCGAGGGCGGAGCGCGCGGCGCGGGTCCGTGCGCGGTGCGTTCGCTTCCTGTTCGCGCAGGCCAGCCGCGCCCTCGCCCGCAAAAATAATCCACAAGTTTCTGACAGGTCACGGTTCCACACCCGTCAATCACGTCCGCGAGTGGCGACTGGCGCGGTATTTTACTGTTGATAGGGAAATCGAAGGGAGCCTGATGCGCACGCCATCCTCGTTAGACCGCATTGCTGAAAGCTATGTTGATCGTTTGATCGAACTTCAACCCGAAGTCGCCATCGACATTGGCGCGCCGCTTGGGGAACGTACGATTTCGGATTTCTCCCCTGCCGGTGAATCTGCGTTGACTGATTTGAGGAGGGCGGTGCTCGCGGAGGCGAAGGAGGCCGCGGATCGCGACCAGTTGGACGCTGTCGATCAGGTAACGCTTAGTGCGCTGGAGTGGGATTTGTCGATCCAGCAGGAGCTGGCCGACGCCGGTCTAACAGTGGGCACGCTGAACAACATCGATTCGCCGCTGCAGCAGATTCGCGACCCATTCACGCTGATGCCAATGGAGAGCGAAGCCGACTGGGAAGACGTCATCCGCCGCGTCGAGGCCGTGCCAGAGGCTTACCGTTCTTATATTTCCGGCCTCGGGCACGCGATTGAAAACGGTCGCACTCCTACAAAGGTGCAGGTTCAGGCGGCGCTTGTGGATTTGAAGGCGCAGCGCGGGCAGCTTGACCCGTATGCGCGGTTGCGCCAGGAATTCCGCGCTTCTGATGTGGCAGAGGACCAGCAGATGGCTGGGCGTTTGGAGCTCGCGATCGTTGGCGCGCAGGGTGCCACCCATGACTTTGCGACGTGGCTGAACCACACCGTGTTGCCGCGCGCTACAAACCACGACGGCGTTGGCCGCGACGAATACATCCTGCATTCCGCGAGGTTCCTCGGCACCCGCATCGACCCCGAAGAAACCTACCAATGGGCGCTAGAAGAACTACTACACATCCACATGCGGCAGCAACAGATCGTTGATGAGCTCTTCGAACCCGGACTTCCAGTCAGCCACGCCCTCCAAAATCTGAATAACGACCCCGAACACCAGTTGCACGGAACTGCAGAATTGGTGCGGTGGATGAAAGAAACGTCCAACGCGGCCGTGGAATTTTTGGCGGATCGTCATTTCACGGTGACGCCCCAGATGCGTGAGTTGGACTGTATGATCTCGCCGGCTGGGGACGGTGGGATTTTCTACACGGCGCCGACCGACGACTTTTCGCGCCCCGGAACGATGTGGTGGGCGGTCCCGCCAGGCGTTGAAGTTTTCCACACGTGGCAGGAAAAAACGACCGTCTACCACGAGGGCATGCCCGGCCACCACATGCAACTTTCCCGCGCCGTTTCAATGAAAGACACGCTGAATCGGTGGCGACGACAGCTGTGCTGGTTCTCCGGGCACGGGGAAGGGTGGGCGCTTTACGCGGAGGAACTCATGAACGAGCTCGGCTTCCTCCCCCACTCCGCCGAACAGCTCGGCATGCTTGACGCGCAAAGGTTGCGGGCCGCGCGCGTCCTCGTGGATATTGGCGTCCATCTTGGTTTGCAACGGCCGTCGTCCGCGTACCTTTCGTCGATCGGGATTTCGGATTCGATGTACGAGGGCGCGGCTGTGAACTCGCCGTATTTGAACCTCGGCGAGACTGACGTGCCCAGCGATGTCTGGGATCGCAATGATCTGTGGGCGTTCATGCACTCGAATGTTGCGATGGATCCGAGCTTCCTCGAGTTCGAAACGACCCGCTACCTCGGCTGGCCCGGGCAGGCATCGTCTTACAAGGTGGGGCAGCGCGTGTGGGAATCCGTGCGCGACTCGTGGCAAAAACGACACCCCGACGAGCCGCTACGAACCTTCCACGACCGCGCACTCGCGTTGGGTGGTTTGCCGTTGGCCGTCCTCGAGGACGTGATGGGGCGTGACTAACGGGCAGGACGGGGCTGGAGTGGGTTCCTCAGAGTCGCGTTTTGTCGGGACCGGCGCGGGTGGCGTATCTGCTAAGGCTGGTGCGGGTGGCGCGGCCGGTGCTTCCAAACTGGCTGGTGCCGACAGTGTGGATGGTACGGACGGTGCCGCAACGCGCTCTCGCGAGTCGAGCACGGTTTTCGTTTTAGCTTCGGCTTCGTCGGCGCGCGCTAAGACTTTGCGGGCGGCGGGAATCGAACCATTGATCATGGTGTCGAACGCGGATGAGGACGCTGTTCTTGCTAGGTTCTCAAACTCTGAGTCGGCTGAGGATGCGCCCGCGAAGGTTGTTGCTCTTGCAGAAGCTAAGGCGGCGACTGTGGTTCCGCTGATCAGTGCGAGTGAGCTTCTTAAGTTCGCTTCGGATCAGGACATGGTGCAGCCTAGCGAGGCTATTGTGGTGGCTTGCGATTCGATGCTTGAGGTGGATGGCGCGTTGTTGGGCAAGCCGCATTCGGCTAATGTTGCGTTTAAGCGTATTCGCCAGCTTTCCGGCAACGATGTCACGCTACACACCGGGCATGCGGTTGTGCACCTGCGAATTTCGGATGATGGGAAATCTGTAGAAGTCACCGATAAGCGCGCCGAATCATGTGCAACAACGGTTCACTTCACGCAGCTAGATGACGATGAGATTCGTGCCTACATTGCGACGGGTGAGCCGCTAGAAGTCGCTGGCTCATTCACCATTGATGGGCTTGGCGGCCCATTTATTGCCGGAGTGACGGGCGACCCTCACTCTGTGGTGGGGATTTCGTTGCCGCTGGTGAGGAAGATTGCCCGCGAGGTCGGTGTCTTCTGGCCGAGCTTGTGGAACCGGTAGGAGGCCTGAGGTCGGCCGGCGGCAAGTGAGGTTGCCAGGCAGGGCTCTGGTAGAACGTTGGGTTGCCGCGAAACAAACTCCCCCATCATGGTATTCAGACCCAAAGCGGCAAGATTCTTGTCTGCGCGACAGCCGCGATACCCCATTCAGACGTAAAGTGGCTTAATCTAAACCGTTGTTTTGCGTTTGCTCCCGCATAGAGCTCTTCAATGAAGATCGAATCCCCGCCGGTGGCGGGGATTTCCTTCTTTTCTAGAGTTGGCACCGCGGGCGCGGTGCCAATAATTGGGTTTCAGACCCAAAATGGCTTCCGCTGATTGGCTGGTTGCCGCCCGAAACTCGATTCAGACCCTTAGTGGCGTCGTTTCTGCCCGGGTGCGATGCAGCAAAATTGCCTTTCAGACCCCAACCGCCAGGTTTCAACGGTTCAGCCTCAGTTTTCAGGCGGTTTGGGTCTGAATGGGTGTGACGGCACCGCCCTCAAAAATCGATTCAGACGGTAACTGGCAAAAACAGGTAGTGTTTCTACCACTTAGGGTCGCAATGGTTTCAGAGTAGCCCGTCCCAAACACCATTCAGAGGGAAACTAACCAAAAGTCCACACCATTTCGCCACTTGGGGTCTCAAAGCGATCTGGGCAGGGGGCTGCGAGAACCATTCAGAGGGCAACTGGCTAAAAACACCCCGAAAGTTGCCGGTTCGGGTCTGAAAGGGTGTGACAGCACCGCCCTCAAAAATTGATTCAGACGGGAACTGACCAAAACACACCCTGAAACCGCCACTTTGGGTCTGAATCGAAATTTAGGGAGGGGCGCGCCCCTCCTGGACATACGAACGGGAGGCACCCAATGGGCGCCTCCCGTCGATTTCCCTTCAGTCAAAGGTAAGCCCTTACTGAAGGTATTAAATTGAGTCAGGTAGACCCGACACTTGCCGAGCCCACCTAGGCCGACCTAGGCCTGCGGACGCATGCGCTTGCGCAGCGGTACGTAGTCGCGTTCGGTTTCGCCGACGTAGACCTGGCGAGGACGGCCGATGCGGCCTTCGGGGTCGCGTGCCATCTCGCGGTACTGAGCGATCCAGCCCGGCAGGCGGCCC